>Ga0209067_10000063_pt1 | contig 72194 bp, 62 predicted proteins | sample ColStrG_CSR_2013_FD_187199 | JGI IMG/M metagenome (GOLD analysis project Ga0209067, IMG submission 187199) | Freshwater sediment microbial communities in response to fracking from Pennsylvania, USA - Cold Stream Run_MetaG_CSR_2013 (SPAdes)... | ecosystem: Environmental > Aquatic > Freshwater >...
AAGTGGTTATTGTGCAAGAGTTCGCAGCCGAGCAAGAAAAATTACCGCTCAAAGACAATAACCCCGATGCAAACACCTCTGTAGATATCAGTTTGTGCTTAAAACTTGCCAACCACAAACCACCATTAGCGCGCGACATGCTACGCATGATGCTGGAGGGATTACCCAATGAAAAAGAACTCATTAACCAAGCGGTGACCGACAAAAATTATGCGCTACTCAGCGAATTAATTCATCGTCTTTATGGTAGCAGTTGCTATTGCGGCGTACCGCGATTAAAAAATATCAGTGGGCTTTTAGACAAATTATTACAAGCCAAAGAAATTAGCGACGCATTGCAAGCAATTAACTCGCTGAACAGTGCCATAGATGATGTTTTAAGTTGGGGAGAAAAGCGCGATTTAAATACTGTATTTGGTATTGAGTTACCGGTTGCCAACAATGTCAGTTAAATAGTTCGCGACTAGCCAAAGGTTTACTGCCCAACAAAGGTTTTAACAGAAGACGCGTTAATTGTTTGGCGGTATGCTTTACGCCTACCTGAGAAAAATCTCGTGCAGCTATGGCGAGTATGTGCTGTCCAGAAATTTTTGCATGTGTATTCATCTCATCATCCATTATATAAAAACCCTGCTCAGTATCTATGCAATAAATACTCTCAGGGTTTATCGACATTCCTGTTTTTGCTTCCGCATTAAAATCAATGCCGTAACCCAAAGCGTCTAAAAGACACAATTCAAAATGCCGCAATACTGGTTCTAAATCCTGCTGTTGATTGAGCGCCTGCAAACTCGATTCATATAAATCATAGACGGTGGCGTGAGCGTCCAATTCAGGTAACAACCGAACCAAAAGTTCATTCAAATAAAAACCGCTAAACAAATGTTTGGCTGTCAACGTAAAATGCTCCCCTTCTGCCTCAAAATGAGTCAGCAGTTTTAAATCCGTTTTACCCTGAAATGAAATTAATAAACGGGTAAATGGATTAAGCAAATTACGTTTGGGGGCTTTGCGTGAACGCACACCACGCGCCACTGCGGTAACGCGACCAAATTGCGGCGTAAAAAAATCAACCAGCATACTGGTATCGCGATAGGGACGCGTGTGCAGAATATAGGCTGGCTGAAGTTCTGCTTGCATGAGGGGCAGATATCCTGCTAGTACCTAGAGATCGTTGTAACCAAGGCTGCGCAATGCGCGTTCATCATCCGACCAACCAGATTTTACTTTAACCCATAACTTCAACATGATTTTCATATCAAAGAGTTTTTCCATATCCTTGCGCGCTTCGGTACCGATTAATTTGATACGCTCACCTTTATCACCGATTAAGATGCGCTTTTGCCCATCGCGCTCTACTAAAATCAACGCTGATATATTAAGTAAATTACCTTCCTGCTTAAACTCTTCAATTTCAACGGCCATTTCATAAGGCAGCTCATCGCCCAATTGACGTGTGATTTTTTCACGCACAATTTCAGCCGCCATAAAGCGCGAACTGCGATCCGTAATCTGATCATCTGGGTACATGTGCATACCTTCGGGAATCCGGTCAACAATCAACTGCTCAAGACGATCCAGATTGGTATTGCGCAAAGCGGACAATGGAATAATTTCTGCCACTTTTAATTTTTTCGAGAGCAACTCCAAGTGCGGCAAAAGCACTTCTTTATCATCAATTTGATCAACCTTATTCACTGCCAAAATAATCGGACAACTTGCGTGTTGCAACTTTTCCGCAACCGCTTCATCCTCTTCCGTCCAAATCATTTTATCCACAACAAATACCACCACATCCACATCTTTCATGGCAGTGTTGGCAGCGCGGTTCATATAGCGATTAATTGCCTTCTGTTGCCCTAAGTGCATGCCGGGGGTATCCACAAACATAATTTGCACGCTGCCTTCCGTTTTAATACCCACAACATTATTGCGCGTAGTTTGCGGCTTGCGTGACGTGATACTAATTTTTTGCCCAAGAATATGATTGAGTAAGGTCGATTTACCCACATTAGGGCGCCCCACAATGGCAACGTAACCACAGCGAGTCGTTTGCGATTCAGAAGAATCTGACATAGTTAGAACCTGAGATTTGAAAGTCAACACACAGAGGAAATTGAATAAATTGGAAAGCCTTCATCCTCGCACTGCGGGAATTCAACTGTTTAAAAATTACCGCTTACGCTATCACCTGAGACAATAACTTGATCTCAACATAATGTTTCAAAGACCATAAATAGCAAGATCGGCGATTGAGCAAAAAAAACGATGCGAGCATTACATATTTAACAAGCGCAGTACTTCAGTAGCGGCAATTTTTTCCGCTTCGCGTCGATTGCTCGCTTGTGCGCGTACTGCCTGTTTTAATAAAACCACGCGACACTCAATGGTAAAAATTTGTGCGTGAGATTCACCCACAGCCTCTACTACTTCATATTCAGGCAATGGTTTGCGCAAACTTTGCAGGTGTTCTTGCAATCGGGATTTTGCATCTTTAGCGGTGGTGTCGATGGTTAATTCAGCCAGTCGCTCAGCATACCAAGCCAAGACATGGCTGCGACAAGTCACGTAATCAGTTTCGGTATAAATAGCACCAATCAGAGCTTCAACGGAATCTGCTAAAATGGAATCACGTTTGTTACCGCCAGACTTCATTTCACCTTCGCCCAGCACCAAACATTCGCCAAGTTCAAACTCCCGCGCAATTTCAGCAAGAGTATCCCCTTTTACTAGCTGTGAGCGTAAACGGCTAAGTTGACCTTCTCGTGCATCCGTAAAGCGCAAAAACAAGGCTTCACCAATCACCAGATTTAAAATAGAGTCACCGAGAAACTCAAGGCGCTCGTTATTGTGAGCGCCATGACTGCGATGGGTAAGTGCCAATTGCAACAAGGCTGGCGATTTGAATATATAACCTAAACGGTGCTGTAACCGCTGGTACTTAATACTTGGTTTCACGCTGTTCTGCCGCAGGCCTACAACACAAATTAGGATGCTCACCATCCAAGTGATTTTGGAAACTAGCGACGACATCAATGTTGTAAATTAAATTAGTACGATTTTCATAATCAATCGTAATCAACAAGGTTTTTGATTTGCGATCAATCACAATATGCTGTGGCCCATCGCTGCGCACATTGTTAACCATATAAAAACTTTGCAGCTTCTTTTTGATTTCTGCATCGGACATTTCACTGAGATTTACACCCGGCTCAACCAATGATTTTAACGCACTGATAACGTAAGTATTTTCCGCATACATGGGCACTACACGAAATAAAAATAAACCGCAAAAACTAATTACCGCAAGTACCACAATCCAACTGATCATGGTCAAGCCTTGCTGTTGTTTGACGCTTTTCATTCTGACAATGTGTTTCATAGTGACACCTGTTGATTAAGCAGCTGACGCAATAGATTTTCTTGTTGCATTGCTGTTTTGTGAATGATTATTTTACAACACCAACATTGTTAAACGAGGGAATACTCAATAACTCTTCCCAATGCATCCAAACCGCAAAGGCTTTACCTACAATTGCATCTTCAGAGACGAAGCCCCACGCACGACTGTCCGCACTATTGTCGCGGTTATCACCCATCATAAAATAATGGCCGGCCGGCACCACCCAAGTACCATCAACACTCAGCTGGCTAGGCTGATCGCACTTTTGCATTTTGTGTACAACACCGTTTAGGTTTTCATTCACGATGGACATTTGCAAACGATAGTTCATGCAAAATGATCCCCACTCAGGGAAATCTTTTTTCACAAATTCTTGCTTTATTTCTACATCATTTAAATAAAGTTGATTGTTGGTGTAACGAATTTTATCTCCCGGCAAACCAATAACGCGTTTAATAAAATAAGTTTTAGGTTGATGCGGCGGAAAGAACACCATCACATCACCGCGCTGAGGTTTACCAACAGGAATGAAGGTTTTATTTAACACAGGAACCCGAATGCCATAGGCAAACTTGTTTACTAAAATAAAATCGCCCACTTTCAAGGTTGGAATCATAGAGCCAGACGGAATTTGAAACGGCTCCACCAAAAAGGAACGCAAGAAAAACACAATAAACAACACAGGGAAAAATGACTTGGCGTATTCAACCAACAAAGGCTCTTGTGCCGCCGTTGCCCTAGCGGCTTCGTAAACGGCCTTGCGATGTTCATCCGCGACTTCTATTGCTTGGAATTGCTGCTCTACTGCTGCCACTTTTAAACTACGCGGACGCGCCAACACCAAAATATCCAACAACCAAATAACACCGGTAATTAATACTGCCAGTGTTAGGATTAAAGGTAGATCAAGATTCATAAATTTCCTTGAGTATTAGCTATCGATTTTGAGTACAGCAAAGAAGGCTGCTTGCGGGATTTCCACGCTGCCCACCTGCTTCATGCGTTTTTTACCGGCCTTTTGTTTTTCAAGCAGCTTTTTCTTACGCGTTGCATCGCCACCATAACATTTGGCTGTTACATCTTTACGCAAGGCTTTTACCGTGGAACGCGCCACAATTTGACCGCCAATAGCCGCTTGAATAGCCACATCGTACATTTGACGAGGAATCAGCTCTTTCATTTTGTCCGTTAATGAATGCCCCATTCTCTGGGCTTTATCACGATGCACGATAATCGCCAACGCATCGACTTTTTCACTGTTGATCAAAACATCCAAACGCACCAAGTTGGCAGGCTCAAAACGTACAAAACTATAATCCAATGAAGCGTAGCCACGACTTACTGATTTCAGCCGATCAAAAAAATCAGTCACCACTTCATTCATAGGCATTTCGTAGCGCACACGCACTTGCGAACCAGTGAATTGTAAATCTTTTTGTACGCCTCGCTTATCAATACAGAGCGTAATAACGTTACCCAAATGCTCCTGTGGCACCAATATATTGGCTTCTACGATAGGCTCACGCATCTCTTCGATAGAGCCGGGATCAGGAAGTTTAGAGGGGTTGTCTACGTAAATAGTTTCACCGCCACGCTTTACAATTTCGTACACCACCGTAGGCGCAGTGGTAATCAAATCAAGATCATATTCACGTTCAAGACGCTCTTGAATGATCTCCATGTGCAACATGCCAAGGAAACCTACGCGGAACCCAAAGCCGAGGGCATCTGAGCTTTCGGGCTCATAAAACAAGCTGGCATCGTTTAATGTCAGCTTAGCCAGCGCCTCACGGAAATCCTCAAAGTCATCGGAGCTGATGGGAAACATGCCCGCATAAACCTGCGGTTTGATTTTCTGAAAGCCAGCCAAGGCTTCTACATCCGGTGTTTGCGCGTGGGTGATGGTATCGCCCACAGGTGCACCCTGAATATCTTTAATGCCTGCAACAACAAACCCTACTTCGCCGGCTTTGAGTTCTTTAAGCTGTGTGAGTTTGGGGCTGAATACACCAACACCATCGACAATTTGCGGCTTGCCAATTGTTTTGGCGATGATTTTGTCTTTGATTTTAAGCGTGCCTTGTTTTACACGAACCAAGGACACCACGCCCAAATAATTGTCGAACCATGAGTCAATAATCAGCGCTTGCAACGGCGCATCGACATCACCTTCGGGCGGCGGGACGAGACGCACCAACTCTTCCAGCACATCCTCCATACCCATGCCCGATTTCGCCGAACAACGCACGGCCTCAGTGGCATCAATACCGATAATATCCTCAATTTCTTGTGCAACACGATCTGGCTCTGCCTGCGGCAAATCCATTTTGTTCAGCACAGGGATAACTTCCAAACCCTGTTCGATTGCGGTATAGCAATTGGCAACTGATTGCGCCTCTACACCTTGCCCTGCATCCACCACCAAAAGTGCACCTTCACAGGCGGCCAAAGAACGTGACACCTCATAGGTAAAATCCACGTGGCCAGGGGTGTCAATAAAGTTCAACTGATAGGTTTTGCCATCACGAGCCTTGTAGTAGAGGGTTACGCTGTGAGCCTTGATAGTAATGCCACGCTCGCGCTCCAAATCCATAGAATCAAGAACTTGCGCCTCCATTTCACGGTCACTCAGGCCACCGCACATCTGAATAAAGCGGTCGGCGATAGTGGATTTACCGTGGTCAATGTGGGCGATAATAGAAAAATTACGGATATGGCTAAGGTCAGTCACAGGCAATCAATACTTTATGGAGGTTTGAGAACTGGCGAGCCTCTTAATAAAAATATTCAAGGCTGCCGCGAATGGCGGGCATTCTAGCTTATTTACCCGTTAAGGGCTACGCACGATTCCTGAGCAACCCAGGTAAGCGAAGCATAATCTGCAAGCAAAAAAAAGGGTGCCGCAAAGGCACCCTTTAATAATCGCGTACTAACCACGCTAACGCCTTTGCCGCACAATTAATCGCGCAACAGGCAATTCAGCTCATCAACCACTTCTTCCCAATCTGAATAAGGCTGGCGCGCTTCGCGCAAAAACGCCGCCTGCTCAGCCGTCCAAAAGCCTGCACTCGCCAAAGGCTCAGCCTGAGGCAAAGGTCTATGGCGCTCTATAAATGCCTCTATTTCACTATCACTGTTGGGCAACCCCAACTTGGCAAACAAATCTTTGAGTGAATAAAGCATGGAGCCTCCTTTAAAACAAACGCATTATCAATAAGATATCCCCTTAGCATAACGCGAACCGCTAAAAATTTCTGCGCTTTTTAAGCCTTGTGGTGCATCTGTTGTAATACCGCATCCTTTTCCTGCCATAGCTGATTGACCCACACCTGAAAACGCGCTCGAAACTCTTCGTCTTCACTGTAGTTACCCAGCATCTCAAGCGGAATCGGTAACTGGCGAACCTGCACATGAATCGCTTTCACATTGCCACACACATATTGCCAATAACTTGGGCGCCCCGCGGGGTAGTAAATCGTCACGTCCAGCAAACAATGTAACTGCCCATTCATGGCCGACAAAGTAAACGCTAAACCACCCGCTTTAGGCATTAAGAGATGCCTATAAACGGACGCTTGCTTGGCATATTTTTCTGACGTAAAACGCGTGCCCTCTAAAAAATTGATAATAGTGACAGGGTTGTGGCGAAACTTTTCACAAGCTTTCCGCGTTTCTTCAATATCTTTACCTCTAAGTGCAGGGTTTTTCGCCAACTGTTCTTTGCTATAACGGCGCATAAAGGGAAAGTCTAATGCCCACCACGCCAAGCCCATCAGCGGAATCCACATGAGCGATTGCTTAAGAAAAAATTTCAAATAGGGAATACGGCGATTGAACACCCGCAAGAGTAGCAACACATCCACCCAAGACTGGTGATTGGCGATCATCATGTACCACTCATTGCGACTCAATCCCTGTAAGCCGTCCAGCTTCATTTGAGTGGGCAAAAACAACGCTTGGTGCCGCGCGTTAGCATCCATCCAATGACTAGCTAACCAATCTAGTCCACGGTTACATACAACCTGCCACCGGTGCCAAGGTACACACCATTTCAATAAAGCTAAGGGTGTTAATGGAATGAAAACGGCGAGGGTAATAAGTACAAACATACCAGTAACCAGCACACCAATTAACTGACGAAATAAACCCATAAGGAATCACTTGACTCTTCTGTTGTGAAATCGTTGATTTGAACTTTCAGTACGCATCCAGGTCTTCTAATCCACAACATTCTCACAACAACGGAGTGGATAATGAAACCATCATGGTTAAACCTGTGGCATGAAAACAAATCGTTTATGTTTTTTCTTGCATTGATGTTTATATTTCGTAGCGCCTGCGCCGACTGGAATACCGTACCTACCGGATCAATGAAACCCACTATTGTAGAAGGTGATCGTATTGCGGTGAACAAGCTCGCTTATGACTTACACATACCCTTCACGCATATTTCATTGCTTAAATTTGCAGACCCAGAGCGCGGCGACATTATTGTATTTGACTCTAAAGCGGCTGATAAACGCCTTGTTAAGCGCGTGATAGGCTTGCCGGGCGATACAATTAGCATGATCAATAATCACTTATTCATTAACGGGACTCAGGTTAATTACGCACAAACGACTTACCCTCAGGATCAATGGGAACACTTGCAAAATAGCAATCACTTAATACGAATAAACAATTCCAATGATCACGCTTTCGCCAACTTTCCCACGGTGAGAGTACCCGCTGGCCATTATCTTGCGTTGGGAGATAATCGCGACAACAGCGCTGACTCGCGCGTAATAGGTTTTATACCGCGCGATGAAATTATTGGGCGCTCCCGCACTGTAGTCATGTCACTCAATTATGATCAATTTTATTTTCCGCGACTGGATAGATTTTTTAAAACTCTGTAAGACAATCGAGGTCGGTGCCTATTTGCCGACCTCACCTAAAAACAGCGTTCTCACTGCCAACCAATTATCCACACGCACATCAGCTGCCTCATAAATATTATGGGGAGCTGTAAACATGATGCCTTTCCCACAAAAAAATTCAAAATGACGCGAACTATCGTCAATTAAATAATCCGCATTGACGATGCCTTTATTACCGCAAAAAATAAAATTCATGGGCGATAAAAACGGCAGATATTTCACTAACCACTCGTATTTGGGTACAAATGACGTTGGATGTTCCATTGCCGCCGTCGCAATAAAAACATCGAAATGTTCGCTCAGTTCTTTAATAACCTCAATGGCATTTTCGTAGGGTGGGATATCCACAAAAAATTCCGCCTTATTCGGGTAAGCGCGAACTATGTGCGCATGCTCCGCTGGAACTCGGTGATAAATCTTGGTGCCCAGCAAATCATTTCTAGTGAGGTTGGAGCCAAATTCTGCGTTATACCACTCAAGATGACGCGCCATGGTATCGCAGATAGTCTCATCCATATCGATTGCAATGCGCTTACGTATTTTCTCGCTCATCATCCCCCCTAAAATTAGCAATCCGTAAAGCAAAAGCCCCAATTAAGGGGCTTTAATATTTAATGAGGCAGAACATTTACATTAAAAATTTGTTTGTACCTGAGGTGAGGTTTCAGCATCGTAATCAACACCTTTCACACCAAAACCAAACAGACGCAAGAATTCTGCTTTGTAACCTTCAAAGTCAGTCAACTCGAAGAGATTTTCTTCAGTAACCTGATCCCAAATAGATTCCACTTTAGTTTGCACAGAAGGACTCAATTCCAACTCGTCCACACGATAACGATTTGCATCATCCAAACGCGGAGAGGCTGAATATAAACACTCAGAAAATAAACGTTGAATTTGTTCAATGCAACCTTCGTGCGTGCCCTGCTCTTTCATTACTTTAAACAAAATAGCTAAATACAATGGCATCACGGGAATTGCAGAGCTCGCTTGAGTAACCACGGCTTTCAAGACAGCCACGCGAGCATTGCCACCGTGTTTTTCGCTTAAGGTTTTTGCCGCACGATCCAAGTCTTCTTTGGCCTTACCAATAGTTGCTTTGCCATAAATTGGCCAAGTTAATTTATCACCCAAATAGGTATAGGCAACGGTCTGGAAGTTATCACTCAAAAGATCAGCCGCTTTTAAAGCATCAATCCACATCTCCCAATCTGCGCCACCCATCACCTTAACCGTTTGCGCAATTTCTTCGTCTGAGGCTGGATCAATAGACACCTCAGAAATTTTTAAGGTATCGGTATTGAGGTTTTTAGATGTGTAGGTTTTTCCGATGGGTTTTAATACTGATGAATATACCTCACCGGTTTTTGGATCCGTGCGGCGCGGTGATGCCAAGCTGTAAATCACTAAATCTACTTTGCCGATGCTGCCTTTCAGGGTTTCAATCACCTTGTCTTTGCAAGCATCTGAAAAAGCATCGCCATTGATGGTTTCAGCGTATAAACCTTCGGCTTTGGCGGCATCATGGAATGCAGATGTATTGTAATAACCCGCCGTTCCCGTTTTTGCGTCAGACGGTTCTTTTTCGAAACATACCCCCAGAGTATCAGCCCCGCCGCCAAAAGCGGCGGTAATACGAGAAGCCAAGCCAAAACCGGTTGAACAACCTAAAACCAATACTTTTTTAGGTGCACCTGCCACGGAACCTTTGGCTTTCGTAAAAGCGATTTGCTCTTGCACATTGGCAGCGCACCCCTGTGGGTGTGCATTAGTACAGATAAAACCGCGAACTTTTGGCTTGATAATCATGGAGTTAACCTTTTGATGTTAAACACGTTTAATGCACTACCTCAACCACAAACTAGGAGACTAGCGCCGAAAGGCGGCTATTATACAGAAACACAACTTTTCTCACAGGCATAGTCAAAACACTCTGTCAAAATGGGCGCCACTCCCTTAAAAGAGCTAAACGCTAAGGATAAAACATGATTTACCCTATGTTTGCGCTGGTTTTACTGACTTATGCAGTCTCGTTCTACATGATAAAACTGCGTTTTGCTGCGGTTAAGGGTGGTCATGTTTCACTGAGCTACTTCAAACTCTATCAAGGCGATATACCTGTGGAGCTGCAACAAATTTCACGCAATTATTCCAACTTATTTGAAATGCCGACGTTGTTTTATGCCGCCGGAGCTGCAGCGATAGGATTGCATATCGAAACTACGGCTATGCTCATCCTAAGTTGGTTATTTGTGGCGGGAAGAGCTCTCCACTCTTGGATTCACATCACCTCCAACCGTGTCATTCCACGCATGCGCATGTTTGTGTTTAGCACATTTTGCGTACTGGGTTTGTGGATTTTATTGGTATGGAATTATTCCACCCCTGTTAGTTAATTTTTCGCATGCGAGGTTTTTATGCGTAACGCTTCCATTTTTGCCGCCAGCTTGTTGGCACTTTCCATTTCAATACCCAGTTACGCCGGTGATTTGGGTATTAACGTAATCCTCTCAGGAGAAATAAGACCCGGTGTTTACGGTCAAGTTGAACTTGGCAATCAACCACGTCCAGCAGTGGTTTACGAGCGCCCCAGAGTTGTCGTTGTCGAAAAACGCTATGCTCATGAAGAACCCATTTATCTTCATGTTCCCCCTGGCCATGCGCGCCATTGGGATAGACACTGCAATGAGTACAACGCTTGTAATCGCCCTGTGTATTTCGTAAAAAGCGAAGAGTATGAGCCTAATTATCACCGCGATCATGACGATCGAGACCATGAAGACCGCGATCATGGGCGTGACCGCGATCGTCGCGATCGTGAATAAGCCAGACTAAAACCGTTTAAAAACAAAAAATCCCTCGGCGCAAACCGAGGGATTTTTTGTTTTGATGCAAAACGATCTTTATGACTTAGAACGAACCGTGAATACCAAGGCTATAGGTTGACCCAGGATTGTAGTAATTGAAAGGAACGTTGGTAAACTCAAACCAAGTCGCAACAGGTTGCTTGGTCAAGTTATAGGCATCAAACGTCACGCTAACATTACCATCATTGCCAACCTTAAACGGCAAAGTGTAGCTAGCGGAGAAATCAACCTGCGTTCTCGTATTTCCATAAAGCGCTCTGTATGGCCCGTTTACACCATTCCAGTTGTTATTAAACGCGCCGCCTGATTGCGAACCAGCTTGATGCGAACTGGTTAACCGTAGCGACAAGTCATCGCGATCATAGGAGAGTGTGATGTTATTTGCCCAAGGAGCAATACCATTAACAATGGCCTGTGGAGTACTGGAATAACTCGTTAGGTGTGTTGCGCTGAAATCAAACCCTAGGCCATTTAAAATAAAATCCAAAGGTTGAACCCAGAAGAACTCTTGACCGCGAATATCCGTGAATCCTGGTGCATTCAATTTAGTGCTGATGTTGGTGGTTGCTCCAGGCGTCGCAGCGATAGTTGCTTGACGTGTAGGATCTACATAAACCCCCGTTTGCGCTATAGCTTGAGCAATAGGTACGTTTGCAATAGTACTGCTGTAAGTGAATCCCGTTATCCTTTTATTAAACCAAGACGCGCCAACATAACCCAATTTATCAAAATACCATTCACCCCCAAAATCCACCCCGTCTGCGTAATAAGGTGTTAGCAATGGGTTTCCAGCATTGATCGTGTCGATACCGCTACTCCCCCATGAGGCATTGGGGAACATATCAGACGGACTGGGACGAGCCATGGTGCGTGATGCCGCCGCACGGATCTTGATATCATCGAACGCATCATAAACAGCGCTAAAAGACGGCAACCAAACGCCATAGTTAGCATCCGTAGTCAGCTCAGTACTATGGGCGATATCCCAGCTTCCCACCCACTGGTGAGTGTCGGCATAGCGCATACCATAGTTAGTTCTCAAGGTTTTACCAACGATTTCAGATTCATTGTTTACCTCGATATACATACCTTTATAGGTTTCGTCGATATCGCCCACAGTACCACCGCTGGCATCATTACCGCGAGTAGACGAGGCTACAATACCCTTATAATCGAGCGCGCCTTTTATCTTGGCATAGTCAATCTGCGCCACACCGTGGTAACCAAAACCAATACCCGGCAGATTAGCACCGAAGTTAGTATTCATCGGCGTTAGGAATTGATCCGGTGTTGGAGAAGCAGCAAGAACGGCATTAGCAAGCGCAGTTGAATTCCCTAAAGCGGTGATGTTTCTCTTGGATGAGTCGTATGAGAATCCGAACACTATGCCATTTTTCTTAGGGTCTTCACCCAAGCTGAAATCGGCATGAAACCCTTGGGTTTCTGTGTTGCGCTCATCAATGCTTAAACGAGCACCGCCATTGGTTCCACTGCCGCCACCGCCCCAGGTCCAGCCGGATGTACCGTTCAAATCGAATGTGGAGCCGGGAACTTGGAATGAGAAATTAGGCACTCCATCTTGACCGTAAGCAAATGAGGAAATACCTGCCGGAGTTGTGTATAGAAAGGTTGGCATCTCACGAGTAAAGGTAGATTTCGTCTGACTCGCCGACAAATCCATTTTAAAACTATCAGTAATCTGCCACGACATACTTGGCATAATTGATTTGAAATCCATCTTTTCACTGTAGTCGCGCGCTTCTACCCAAAAATGGGAATTGTAGTAAGTCGCGGCCTGCAAAATTTCCGTTGAATCAACGGTAACATTTGCAGGAAGTACCGCATTGTTACCATTGGCACGACGCAACCAAATCATATTATCGATACGATTGTAATCGCGCGTAGCCTGTGTATCCATCAAGTCCAAACTGAATGACAGCTTGTCACTAGGCTTAAATCCCAAGGAGACTAGCTCACTGGTAGAATCGCGTTCGCCCTCAATTTTCAGGGCACGCGGGAGGTAAGGAGAAATAGCACGGTCAAGCTGCGTAAGACTAACGCCAGCGACCTTCGTTAAATCCAGTTGTTGGCCAAGCGTAACACCGGGATGGGTAGCCACATAATCAGCCGTGGCATCTTGTCGGTAGCCGATATTGCCGCCAAAAACGTTGGTAGCACAAGCTTGCGTAGATGGATTGGGATAATTCTGCACACAACCATCGGTCATAGAGGTTCCAGATTCGTAACCGTCTACCCGCATTGCGGTCTTGCTTTTCACGACACCCGCCAATACCCCAACCGTGTCATCATCAAAAGTATTGCTGTAAATAAATGATAATTTAGGGCTATTTTTCTTGCTTGTGTCGTTGTAGCCCTCATCGAAAGAATAATTGATGTGTTGCCCAACTTTATCGAAAGCAGAGCGAGTATGCATATTCACATAACCGCTCAAACCACCCTCCGTTTGGTCAGCCTTCGCTGACTTATCAACAGCAAGACTTGAGAAAAACTCTGTTGGGAACATGCCCAAGTCAACTTGTCTGCCCTTACTATAACTGTCAAGCGCACCGTCAGAGGCAACAGAGATGTTGTTTCCGTTTAAAGTAACTCGCGTAAAGTCTGAACTCAAACCACGAACCGCAATTTGAATACCTTCACCGGTCACTTCGCGGCCAATTTTAACGCCCGGAATTCTACTTAATGATTCAGCGATATTTTGACTGGGCATTTTGCCCATATCATCTGCAAATACAGTTTCAGAAAAACCAACAGAATCTTTTTTAGCCGCTGTTGAGTTTTGCAGTGCCGCTCTATAGCCAGTCACTACAATTTCTTCTGAGTCTGCAGGTTTGTTGGCTACCGTCTCTGCTGCGTGGGCCATTACCGAGGCTATACTCAGGCTCAAGAGGCTGAGGTGAAATAGTGGAAATGAAGTTTTATTTTTCATACTAACTCCCGTCTTTTATTGTTTGTCTTTGAATGAGCTTAAAAGCTCAACGAGTATCACTTGATTCAATCTTGCCAAAGCACCCAAAACCACCAGCAATCCTTGGGCACTTGTATACATGAAGACAAGTAGACCGATACTACTCTCGAGATGATTGAGTGTCAAATAGACTATAAGTCGCCTCAGTGTTTTTTATACCCTTCCTTGAACCTTATTCCACGCTAACCACTAATCACCCATAAACACCCAATTCGACTTTTTTCAGATATAAAAAAAGGCCGCAAACGCGGCCTTAGTCTTAAAACAATATCCATTCAATACATCATAGGGTTTTCAGATACTCTATGAGCGCCTTAGCGCCCTCTTTATCGTTTGTCCAATCTAACTTGAAGGTCTTTCCATCCTGTTGAATATCCTTATCATGCCCCTTGTTACTCAAAGCTGGTACCAAACGCGTATCCAGCAGATAGCCTTCAGCACCCACGGTTTTTTCGTTAGGATCCCACGAGAAACCCACTAACTGCGGGTCATAACTCAGGCGGCTTTTCACGAACACGGCCGGACGCTCACTGGGCACCAGCAGATGATAAAGTGTCGGGACAGAACCGTTGTGCAAGTAAGGCGCTTGCGCCCATAAGCCCACCAACGGCAAGGCATTATAGCCATCGTGTTGCTTGGTCGGTGTCATGGCCAATTTTTGCTTTCCTTCCAGAGAAACACCTTTGTATTGCGCGCAGGGTTTGGCATCTTTGCCGTACATTTGCACCACTGTAGTTGCACCACATACATCGGTAAAACCACTAATAGCCCCCAAGGTCACAAACAACCCCGCAATATTTGCACGCCCCATATCCGTTCCCAGATTACGATATACCTTACCATTATGTGGCTGATGGCAGGCGGCGCAATTTTCCGCAAACAAAACTTGCCCTTTTTTGGCTAAGCTCACATCCACATCAAAGGGGTACACAGCTGCGGGCAACTTATCCAGCAACTCTTCAGAAAACGATGACACACGCACATCCACATTTTCATAGCCAATCGTTAACTGCGCGGCGATATTTTTGTAGATGGGCAATGGGATATGTCCAGTCCATTGTCCACCACCGTCAATCACATCGGTTTTAGCATCATTCCACAGTGGATCGTGCAGGTTTTGCTCCCACACTGCCATTATGTCCGTCACGCCATGGCTAGGCGGCAAAGCCAACGAAGCAAAGGGTCTAGTCAGAGGGTTTTTCTTGAGATTGGCATTCGCTTTCACCGTATTGAAGCCAATCGCATCTTCAGTGCCAGGCATCCCCGCCAACAATAAGTCTTCAGCACCGCGATAATATTTAGCGACAAACTTTTTCCAGCCGTCATATTCATTGACATGGTGGGTGATAAATTGCGCAATAATTTTATCGGCATTAGCTTTAAACAAATCGATTTGTGTTTGCTCATACGCAGTATCGAAAGTGCGGTTTTCGTAAGTGAAATTCTTATAAAAATAAGTAGGGCTTTCAGCGTGAACCTTATCCAAGGCCGCGAATAAGGTAGCGCGAATGGCTTGCACTTGCTTGGCAGGATCAGTTTCGCCCGCAGCCATTTTCTCAATGGACTCCACTAAACGCTTGCGATAACCGACCACGTTAAATTCGGCGTTAATACCGCCGTCAAGATAATAAATTTTATTATCCGGCAAGCGCAGTCGGCCAATATGGCAAGCTCCACACGCAAAGGAGGCATAATCAATATTGCCTTTAGGATCAACGCGCGACAGCCCACTAAATCCCATACCGCGAGGTACAGGTGCGCCGAGTAAACGCTCATCGTAAAACAACCCCATCACGCTTAAAAAATTATCACCTTCACCCCAATACTCAGGAGCCACTACCGGCAATAATTTTAAAATAATGTAGGGAATGCCATCAGTTTCACTTTCAGCAAAATCGGCAAAACGATTAAAGGCCACTTGATGTTGCGCGATGTGCGTATCGTGTGCCGCCATTTTATTTTGCTTATAGCTTTCCCAATCATCAGGCACAGCTTTTACAACAGGCACACCCTTGGGGGCCTCCAACTCTTTTGCAAAACCACCATAGGCTGCATAAAGAAAAATCGCGGCGGCAACTACCACGACTACACCAAGGCCGAGTAAAAATTTTTTCATATTGACTCTCTCATCCGTGATTGACGTTATTAATCAATCGACTTGTTAGACTCACACTTTTTGAAAACGAACTGGACACCATCATCCGAGCGATAACACTTAGCCCCACACCAATGAATAGGCTTCAGGGAAAGGTCCATTTTTATAATCGATAGGCGATGCCGGTTTTAAATTGGGCAGGCGAATAATTTGGCGCACCATTTCAGGAATCATTTCCATGCCCACATATTTCCCTAAGCAATCATGCGGACCAAAACCAAAATTAAAGTTGTGATAAAAACTGCGGTTGGGATTGAACTCATCAGGATTGGCATTGGCGAAAGTGTCAAACATAGCCGACTGTGTTAGCACCAACACATTGGTTCGCGCCGGAATCAAGGTTTCATAACTCGTGCCCTTAGCCAATACATAATCCTCGGACGTTTGGCGAAACATATAGGGGCTAATGGGCACATAGCGAAGTGCCTCCCACACTAAATTATCAAAGGCTTTGGTATCCGAAGAATCGGCAGCTAGTTTTGCTTGCGCTAATAATTCCGGTTGTTTTAAGAAAAACTCAATCACCTGCGTGACAGCTTGCGCGGTCGTTTCAATCGAACCAATTAATAAACCACCGGCATTCGTACCTACGCGTACCAAATCAAACTCTACTTGATCGGCAAAAGTGCTGCGCAACATGCGCATAACCACATCATCTTGCTCAAGCGAAGATTTTTTACCTTGAATCGCATTGACAATGCCCTTAATAATTCGCCAACCAATCAAAAAGAAATTTTTGGTTTGCTCCAACTTCACCATCGCTAATTTACGTACCATGGTTTTTTTTATGTAGTCGGCCAGCAATAACGTAACGCGGCTGTGATTATCACTGATATATTTAGTCTGTTCCGCTGAGTTCAAATCAAACGGCTGATTGTGGAATACATCGTATTGATTCCAAAACGACCACTCGATCAAATCTTTTTTATCCACATCATCCAGCCCAAAATATTCTTGCACCAACGTAGCTGGTACCATACGGCTGTAATTGAAAACGATATCCAGATTGCCCTTAGCATTTTGCAAAATATCCTGCGCCGTTTTAGCGATAAGTGCACGAATTCGCGGTAAATCATTGCGATTAAGCAAGCCTTGCATGATGGATTTTTCGCGATAATGAATCGCATCATCATCATGAGCCATTAAATATCCAGGTTCAGTCGCCGTCACGCCCATTTTGGGTTTGTACAAATCGACGGTGAAAATTTTGGGCATTTGCAGCAGATCGATGACATCCGCATATTTGCTCACCAACACACATTCGGGTGTCACTAAAATAGGGCGCTGTTCACGCAGCTGCTTAAAAAATGGCAAGGGTTCAGTCATCATCCAGCGACGCACGAGCGGGTACTTATCGGCGGGGGCAGCACTGTCGTATTCGGCTAGGTAATCTTTATCGTTGTTCGTTTGAATAAAGCTCATAAGTCCTTCTCCTTTAAATGTGGATGTTATGGGTTAGTCCCTACTTATCCTAAGTGGGCAGTCCTAATGGATAAAAACTCAAATGAAGATTTATGCGACAAAAATCTGACGTTTTTAGTTTTTATGCAACCCTATCATATAGATACGTCAAACCATAGCTCCTCATGGCCTCGCTCTGCTCAACAAGGTAGAATGGCGGCCTGAAATCCCGATTGATGATGTAGACATGATCCCACGCATTGACCAGACCTCCCCCACTCAAGCTATGTACTTGTCGTTTATTGCACAGTTGCGTAGCAATGGCTTTAGCGGTGACTTAAACGCCGATTACGCCAACCGCACAGTATTGGCCACAGACAACTCCATTTATCAGGTATTGCCTCAAGGTGTGGTTTACCCGAAAGACACCGCAGATTTAGTACTGATTGCAAAACTGAGCCAAAAACCAGAGTTCACCGGCATAGTACTCAGCCCTCGCGGTGGTGGTACGGGTACCAACGGCCAATCGCTCACTGATGGTTTAGTGGTAGATACCTCCAAGTACATGAATCGAATTCTGGAGATTAATGTTCAAGAGCGCTGGGTGCGCGTGCAATGCGGTGTGGTAAAAGATCAGCTCAATGCGGCTATTAAACCCCACGGTTTATTTTTTGCACCAGAGCTTTCCACCAGTAACCGCGCCACTATTGGGGGTATGATCAATACTGATGCTTCCGGCCAAGGCTCTTGCCGCTACGGTAAAACTCGCGATCACGTGTTGGAATTGAAAACCGTTTTGCTGGATGGCAGCGAGTGGACATCACGTGTAATTAACGATACCGAATTGGAAGCCATCAGCGCGCGCGCAGATCGTGTGGGCGAGATTCATCGTTTAGTCAACACCATTCAACACGAACACGCTGACGCCATAGCCGCGAAATTCCCCAAACTCAACCGCTGCTTAACCGGCTACGATTTAGCGCATATTCGCGATGAGCAGGGGCACTTCAATCTCAACAATATTTTGTGCGGCAGCGAAGGTACCCTCGGCTTTATTGTGGAAGCCAAAATTAATTTATTGGTGATTCCCAAATACTCAGCGTTGATTAATGTTAACTACCGCGATTTTAATGCGGCGTTGCGCGATGCCACTCAGCTAATGAAAGCTGAGCCTACCTCTATCGAAACCGTGGATTCCAAAGTCTTGAATCTGGCGATGAAAGATATTGTGTGGCACAGCGTGGCAGAGTTTTTTCCAGAACCCGCAAGCGGCGAAAAAATTCAGGGCATCAATCTTGTGGAGTACACCGCCCACGATGAAACTGAATTAAACGCAGCGGTGAAAAAATTTACCGCTCAATTGGATGCTGATGCCCAAAACGACAACAATATTCGCATCTCCTACTCCACTGCATGGGGCAATGAATCGGTTAATAAAATTTGGGGTATGCGCAAAAAAGCGGTGGGTTTGCTCGGCAATGCTGCGGGTGAAGCGCGCCCCATTCCGTTTGTAGAAGACACCGCTGTTCCACCGGAAAACCTTGCGGATTTTATTATAGAATTCCGCCAGCTTTTAGATGAAAACAACTTGGCCTACGGCATGTTTGGCCATGTGGATGCCGGCGTGTTGCACGTGCGCCCTGCTATCGATATGAAAGACCCTGAGCAGGAAAAATTAGTGCGCGTGATTAGCGATAAAGTCGCGGCGCTCACCCACAAATACCACGGCTTGCTCTGGGGCGAACACGGCAAAGGCGTGCGCTCAGAATATGCGCCTACATTCTTCGGCGATTTATACCCGCAATTACAACGCATCAAAGCGGGGTTTGATCCACACAATCAATTAAACCCAGGCAAAATCGCCACACCCGCAGCACAGATTGAATTATTAAAAATTGATGGCGTTGCCACTCGTGGACAAGCGGATAGAAAAATTCCCGTGCAAGTCTGGGAAGGTTACAGCGAAGGCATGCACTGCAACGGCAATGGCCTGTGCTACAGCTGGAACCCCAACGACGCCATGTGCCCTTCGTGGAAAGGCACTCGCGACCGCGTGCAATCCCCCAAAGGGCGAGCATCTTTAATGCGCGAATGGCTAAAGCAAATGAGCGAGCGCGGTGTGAATGCACTTGATGAAACGCGCAAGGTCAGGACGTCATCGTTCGTAAGAACACTACCAGCGCGCATTACCAACAGCCTAAGGAAACGCCGCGGCGAATATGATTTTTCGCACGAGGTTCACAGCGCCATGATGGGCTGCCTCGCATGCAAATCCTGTGTAGGCCAGTGTCCAATTAAAGTGGATGTGCCAGAATTTCGCAGCAAATTTTTAGAGCTTTATTACAGCCGCTACCTGCGCCCACTCAAAGATTATTTTATCGGTGGCTTAGAATTCATGATCCCCGCGCTTGCACAAGCCCCTTGGCTTTACAATGCCATTATGAAGCCGCGCCTTATGAAAAGTCTTATGGCAAAAGTTGCTGGCATGGTAGATAGCCCATTAATGAGCGGAATTAATCTAGCCCACACACTTAAACAACTGAACATCCCCTTCGCTACACTGGAGACGATTGCGCAATTAACTCCAGCACAAAAGCAAACTGCTGTGATTTTGGTGCAAGATGCGTTTACCAGCTACTTTGAAACGCCTGTAGTACTCGACGCATTAAAATTGTTGCAACAGCTTGGATTCACACCACTGGTTGCCCCATTCAAACCCAATGGCAAACCACTGCAAGTACACGGCTTTTTAAAAGCCTTTGCTAAAGCGGCTGATGTCAATGCCACTCAACTTAATGGTTTGGCCTCTTCCGGTATTCCATTGATTGGCTTAGACCCCGCCATGACGCTCACCTATCGCAGTGAATACAAAAAAGTCTTAGGTGAAAATGCACCCAAAGTACAATTGGTACAAGAGTGGTTGGCGACACAACAAGAAACACTTGCCAAGCAAGCTGATAAGCTGACCAAAGGTGAGTTTGCACTTCTTGCGCACTGTACCGAAAAAGCCAATGCGGTCAGTTCCGTGAAAGATTGGCAAACAATTTATAGCCTGCTAGGTTTAACACTGAAAGTCATTGAAACAGGCTGCTGCGGCATGTCAGGCACGTTCGGACATGAAGCGATAAATGTAGATACTTCCAAAAAAATATACCAATTGTCATGGGCAGAAATTGTCAACAACCCCGCCAATGCAGGCAAGCTAACAGCAACCGGTTATTCCTGCCGCAGCCAAACTCAACGTATAGACAATGTGGCACTCCCACATCCATTGCAGATTTTACTGCGCCACTACCAATAACAGGCATAAAAAAGCCCCAGTGATGGGGCTAAAAATAAAAGGCGGAAAGACCTCATTACAAATTGGGGTGTAGCAGGTAAAAACTTCTTCTTGAATACTAGTCAGCAAATATTTATTTCGCCAAATAGTTTACTTAACTTAACCAAATTGCCTTAATGCTCAAGAACACCCTGAAACACATTACATGTTTTGACAGCGCTCAAGGGTTGCAATTTATGTGTGCAGGAGAGACAAAAAAGCTAGCGAAGAAACTTCGCTAGCAAAGGGCCAAACACACCGGCTAGGAGCAATGGGCATTTACTCAACTCACCCATAACTCATAATGGGGCTACTCCACGTAACCGCTCTCGCAAGGCTACGATCAGTAAGATCAGAAACCGAAAAAACATGCAGAGTACAATTGCAATCTCACGATTTGGCCTCATAATAATTCTTGTATACTAGTGCGTCAATATTTAAGTGGAAGAAATGGTATTTGTGAATATAAGGTTTTAAATACAAATAGTTTTTTACTTGCAAACTTAATTTACATAGAATGCCATAGGTTTAATGAACTATTAATGCGCCAAGCAGTCCGAGCACCGTTAAGCAACGCCCTGCACGGCATACTTGTATTGACCTCTGACCTAGGGTTAATAGGAACCTAGCTCAACCACATTACGTTTGGAGACAACTTACATGGCCAAGCAGCCACTCATCACCTTGCGCCCTGATGCCAAAGGTCTGTCGTTTGACCGCCCTACTGCGATCCAGATTTTTGGCTTTGTGCGTGATGCCATCATTAGTATGGATCTGCTTCCTGGTCAAATGATCTCTGAAACTGCCTTAGCAAACCAATTTGGCGTAAGCCGCACACCGGTGCGTGAAGCGCTCATTCAACTTTCCAATATTGGTTTTGTGGAAGTTTTGCCTCAACGCGGAACCTACGTCAGTAAATTCAGCATGGAGAAAATTTTGGAGTCGCGCTTTATTCGCGAGGCGATTGAAGTGTCTGTAGTGTCTTATTTAGCCGAGCACGTAACAGATGACATTATCAATGAAGGCGATAAGATTATTGCAGAGCAAAAAGAAGCAGCGGATGATAATGACCCACTGGCATTTCAAAAACTGGATGACAAATTTCACCAAACTTTGGCCAATAACACCCACTATACCCGCGTTGCCCAACTGATCGAAGCTGAAAAAGCCCACATGGATCGCGTGCGCTGCTTGAGCTTACAAGAACAGGATCAATACAAGCGTGTACTCGCTCAACACACAGCCATTATCAAAGCAATTAAGTCTGGCGCACCGGAAAAAGCAGCTAAAGCCATGAGCGTGCACTTAAAAGATGTTTACAATGTTCTAAAAGTGATTCCACAGCAGCACCCAGAGTATTTTGTGTAAAGCGAACTAGAAATAAAAATAGCAGCTCATTGCTGCTATTTTTATTAAACCGAAAATAAGTACAGCGGAATCATCGCGAACGCTTTAAAGACGCAACCACAACACCCATTTGATTTTGAGCAAAACTCACCAGCTCCCAACCCTCACGCCCCAGACGATTTAACTCATCTTCAAGACTCTCAACATCAACAGTACCCGAAAAGAAATTGCGCTTGCTGAATTTAATTACCTTGTATTCCCAACGCATACAGTTCTCCAAATTTATTCATTCTGCGGTTCATCAACAGGATCCAATAACTCCACATCGGTCACCATTTTTTGCACCAACTTCACTCTGCCATTTTTGACTAAGGCATCGCGCAATAGGTATTCAATTTGTGCGTTCAAACTGCGTAAGTCATCATCGGCCCAACGCTGTAAGGCAGCGAGCACTTGTTCATTAATTCTGAGCGGATAGGCTTTTTTAGACACGCGGACTGCCCTTCAATAGCGAAAATTAATAAAGACTGCCCGCATTGATCACTGGCTTAGCTTGATGATCGCCGCACAATACCACCAACAAATTACCCACCATCGCCGCTTTACGCTCTTCGTCCAAAGCAACAGTCCCCTGTTCAACTAATTGATTTAAGGCATCTGAGACCATACCAACTGCCCCTTGCACAATAATTTTTCGCGCCGCTAAAACGGCATTCGCTTGCTGACGCTGCAACATGGCCTGAGCAATTTCAGGCGAATAAGCCAAATGACTTAAACGCGCCTCCAATACGTCAACACCGGCTTTCTGTAAGCGATCTTGAACCTCTTTACACAATTTTTTGGCAATCGCATTTGCATCGCTCCGCAGCGATAAACGCTCGTCATCTTTATCGTGTTCATAGGGATAACTGGTCGCCAGATTGCGCAAAGCAGCCTCACTTTGAATGGTGACGTAATTTTCGTAATTATCGACTTCAAACACGGCTTCCGCTGTATCCACCACGCGCCACACAATAACGGCTGCTATCTCTATGGGATTGCCATTGGCGTCGTTCACTTTTAAACGGCCGCTTTCAAAATTACGCACTCGTAAACTGACAGATTGCTTGTTGTAGAAAGGATTGGCCCAGCGCAACCCCGTATTACGGTCAGTACCCACATAGCGACCAAACAACTGTAACACTGCACCCTGATTGGGATTAACCAAATAAAATCCCCACCAGCCTACAAATATCAGCACCCCCAAAAGAATAGCTACGGCTTTTAGTAGCGGGGGCAATACAACTGCACCCGCTATAGTCCCCACTTGCAGCACAAACAATACAAACAGCATCGAATAGCCAGAACTGCTACTTACTTCTACTTCTTGATTCATAGACAACTCCCTTAAACAGACATATTGATATCACAATGATATCAATATGATTAAATATAGTGCAAATAAGCCAGATCGTCAAACAGAACAGAGGCATCATCAACTGAAAATGTTAGCGCGACGGAAAAATAAAAAAGGCAGCAAATTTGTCAGGTAAATATTCACGCGAAAAACAACGGCACCATAAAAGATGCCTAGTGTTTAGTCTTGGTATCCAAATAGCCCATCATGAACGCAGAAACCACAAAGGTCATGTGAATAACAACATACCAAACTAATTTATCATTAGGCGTTTGATCAACATTCATAAACATTTTGAGCAAATGAATTGATGATATAGCCACTATGCTAGCAGCGATTTTGGCTTTTAATGACGATGAGTCCATAGTGCCAAGCCAGCCCAGCTTTTCCTCATCCTCATCTACATTTAGTGCAGACACGAAGTTCTCATAACCACTCATCATCACCATAACCAACAAGCCACCCACCATAGATATATCAATGAGCGAGAGTATCGAAAGCACTAGCTTTGCTTCACCCGTTAATACCTTAGGGTCATCAATGACCGAGGGAAAAAATAAATCCACAAATAGGTGATAAACCTCTTTAAAAAACATGATGCCCAACGCAATTACAGCCAAACTCAAGCCTAAGTAAATTGGCGCAAGCAACCAACGCGAACGATAAAGCAACTTTTCAACAAACGACTCCATAACACCCTCAAGTAAACATCAAAAACAGTAATAATAAGCCGCAGATTTTTACTGTTTTTAGAGGAAAAGTTAACGGTTATCGGCAGCCGCTTTTCAACACCAGACTGACAATTGTCACTTTTAGCTAATGACTTTCATGCATAGCCGCATACAACTTAATAGCGCAATATATCCCTACAATTAGTCGGGCCAAAACGCGCTTTTAGGAATGACTAACGACTTGGGAAGCCTTATAGTAAAATTTGATTCAAGGTCTGTTATGTTGCAACATGCGAAATTCCATAAGGTTCTAGCCAACACTGAGGCGCCAATGAAAACCTGCCAAACATCTACCAGCTGTCGCTCCCCATTATTTTTAGAAAAACCGTGGATTTGGCTTATTTTCAGCCTTTATTACTTCGTGCCCGTTTACTACACGGATTACACGCTTGGCCAATATGTGTTCCTGATAGGTGCATATATAGCGTTTGTGGTGTTGTATCTGGGCGCCACGACCATGAATGCGGTATTTGTATGGAAGCCTATTTTGATTATTACCTTACTGGCTTTAGCCGTAACGCCATTATCACCCGGTTCCAGCACCTTCTTCTCTTACGTTGGTTTTCTGATTGGATTTTGTTACGGCACGCGCATGTATTTAATGCTCTTGGGCGGATACATTGGGCTGATACTCGTGCTTCAACTTATCTACCAATACCATGTTCCCTTTTTCGCCTTACCCGCTATTTCCGGCATCGTGACCATTAGTCTGTGGGGTTACATAGAGCGGATTCGCAGCTCAGCACAATTGCACTGGCTGCAAAGCCGTCAGGAAATTCAACAACTTGCCGTTATCGCCGAACGCGAGCGTATCGCCCGCGATTTACACGACATTTTGGGTCACACCCTCTCCTCTATCGCCTTAAAAGCAGAGCTGGCGGAAAAACTGTTGAAGCAAGATAAAATTCACGATGTCGGCCAGCACCTTTCCGACCTACACAAAATTGCACGCGAAAGCTTGAGTCTGGTTCGCCAAACCGTATCCGGCTATAAGCACCGAGGGCTGTCTGGCGAAGTGATTCAACTGTGCGACAAGCTGCGACAAAACGGTTTTTCGGTGGATTTACACGGTGAAATCCCCACACTAACACCGCGCGCTGAAACCGCCCTGATCCTTGCCCTAACCGAGCTTACGACTAATGTGTTGCGCCACAGCAATGGCAACCACTGTCGCATTTCGTTCCAGCTTGACGGTGAACACGTAGTTATCAGCATGCAGGATAACGGCTGCATAAAATCTATTACCCCCGGTAATGGGCTGAAAGGTATTCAGGAACGTTTGCACGCGCTAGCGGGCGACATCAGTGCTCAAATTTCCAACGGTGCCCGTTTTGACATTACCCTCCCTGCCGACGAATTAACTCAGGCCAATTAAGAATGAAAATTTTGCTCGCCGAAGACCAAGCGATGGTGCGCGGTGCACTTGCTGCGCTACTGGGCATGGAGCCTAATTTTGAGATTACCCAAGCTGAAGATGGCGATAAAGCTTGGTTACTGATGAAGCAAAATAGTTACGATATTTTATTAACCGATATCGAGATGCCTGGCCGCTCCGGTTTGGAATTGGCGCAGTGGCTTATCCACCAACAGTCCGCCACCAAAATTATTATCATTACTACCTTTGGTCGTTCTGGTTATATTCGCCGCGCTATTGATATGGGCGTTTCAGGCTTTTTGTTGAAAGATGCGCCCTCGGAACAACTGATCGAGTCGATCTATCGAATTATGGAAGGCAAACGAGTCATTGATGGCGAGCTGGCAATGATGGCGCTAGGCGAATCTGACCCGCTGAATGACAAAGAGCGCCGCGCATTGCGTTTGGCTTCGGAAGGGAAAACGACAGCAGATATTGCCAATACCTTGCACTTATCGGAAGGGACTGTACGCAATTATTTATCGGAAGCCATCGCCAAATTGAATGCCGCCAATCGGGTGGATGCTGCCCGTATTGCGCGGCAAAAAGGATGGATTTAACGCCAACCTTTTTGTCACGTAAACACCCAATCCCGCTACAGTAAGCCCAAATGGCGAACCTCAAAACACTTCCGCAGAACAAGTCGTGACAAGTATCGGCTTTTATAAGATTATTTCTCTTGGAAAGGCTAGAGTCGTCTTGCTAGAATCGATTCCAATTTAAGCGGCATTATCGGTTCCCCCTAGAGGATGCTCAGTCGCGTCTTTTGCTGTACGCGATTTAACGTCCTCGGCATAGGCAGCCACTATTTGACTAAATACCGAAAGTAAGGCGGGAAAACGAGACGCTAAAAAACCAGCGATAATTGCAGCAGCGGCCACCAAAAACGGCGAGCGGCCCGATAAGCTTTCAAAAATATTGGACATATTAACCACAGACATATCGGCCACGCTCAAACCAGCTGATGGCTGTGATTGAGAAGGGCTCTGAAACAAGTTAACCAGTGCAAAGATAATAATTGGCAGGAAAAATAGCGCGCCCAACAAAATAGGTCCCCACACAGCCCCTAAACAGTTAGCCAACCAGTGGTAAAGGCCGACACTCACCCATACCACGCCGATGAGGGTTGCCGAAAATAAAAGCATTAAGCTGAGCATGGTTGAACGCAGTTCCTGCAAATGGCCGTTGAAATTAAACATAATGACATTCCTAAACCCGTGGATAAAGAGCGACCATAACACAATGCTGTACGAAGTACTGACGCGATAACAACTATAAAACAGAAACAACCTAGGACATAAAGATAACAATGAACAATAGCGACAAACACAACGCACGTTGTAAACCATTGGCACTGAGCGAGTCGTGATTTAAAGCAAAAAATAACACATAAAAACCGAGAACATTATTGGCTAAACATTTTCTACATAATATTGATTCAACTAACTATAACTAACCTGAAACAGGAAAACGCTATGACCCCTGAACAAATACGTCAGCTACCGGAATATGCCGAGCTGATTCGCGTACGCAAAAAAATTGTCTGGCCACTATCAATCGCAATGATATCTGCTTACTTTGCATTAATTTTTGTTATCGCCTTCTCGCCCGCCTCGTTGGCAACACCAATTAGCGCTGGCGTTACCTCTGTGGGAATTACCCTCGGCTTGGGCATGATCGTGCTCTGCTTCATTATCACCGGCATCTATGTGTATTACGCCAACCATGTAATCGAACCCTTAACACGTAATATCGCGCAAAAAGCAGGAGCAAAATAATGAAAATTAAATCTTTGCTCTGTGGACTAGCCAGCTTACCCAGTCTGTTTTTTACAGCATTGGCCTGTGCTGATGAGGGGGCTAAAACGCCGGTTAATACCACCGCTATTATTATGTTTTTACTGTTTGTGCTAGTGACACTCGGCATTACCTATTGGGCAGCACGCCGCACCAAAACCACCGCTGATTTTTACGCAGCGGGCGGAGGCATCACGGGCTTTCAAAATGGTTTGGCGATTGCAGGCGACTACATGTCTGCCGCCTCATTCTTGGGGATTGCCGGATTAGTTTATACCTCTGGTTTTGATGGTTTAATTTACGCCATCGGTTTTTTAGTCGGCTGGCCGTTGGTGTTGTTATTAATTGCCGAACCTCTGCGCAATTTAGGTAAGTACACCTTTGCCGATGTGGCATCTTTCCGCTTGCAACAAAAGCCGATTCGCATTCTCGCGGCCAGCGGTTCGCTTGTCACTGTTATTTTTTACTTGATTGCCCAGCTGGTCGGCGCGGGTAAATTAATTGAAGTACTGTTCGGTCTGCCCTACGAATCTGCAGTGATTATTGTGGGCGTATTGATGACCTTATACGTCACCTTTGGCGGCATGTTGGCAACCACCTGGGTACAATTAATCAAAGCGGTTTTGTTGTTGTCGGGCGCCAGCTTGATTGCCTTTTTGGTGATGTCCAACTTCGGCTTCAGCTTTGAAAATATGTTTGCTGAAGCGGTAAAAATTCACAGTAAAGCCAGTGCCATTATGGCTCCCATTGCACAAAAACCTGATGCGGTATCAGCGGTATCGGCCATTTCACTTGGCATTGCACTCATGTTTGGCACCGCTGGCTTACCGCATATTTTAATGCGGTTCTTCACCGTAAAAGATGCCGTGCAAGCGCGCCGCTCCGTATTTTACGCAACCGGCTTTATTGGTTATTTCTATGTTCTCACATTCATTATTGGTTTCGGCGCAATTGTATTGTTGGCCGGCAACAGCCACTACTTTAGCGATGGAAAATTAATTGGCGGCACTAATATGGCAGCCATTCATTTGGCGCACGCCCTGGGTGGTGATTTGTTGTTAGGTTTTATTTCGGCGGTTGCTTTCGCGACGATTCTTGCAGTGGTTTCCGGTTTAACATTGGCTGGCTCCAGTGCCATCTCTCACGATTTGTACTCAACACTGGTTTTGAAAGGCGAGCGCAATGAGAAAAAAGAAATTCGCGCTTCACGTATCGCCACAATTTGCTTAGGCATAATTGCTGTGCTGCTAGGAATCGTCTTTGAAAAACAAAACGTTGCCTATATGGTGGGCTTAGCATTTTGCGTGGCTGCCAGCGCTAACTTCCCCATTTTGCTGCTGAGTATGTACTGGCGTAAACTCACCACGCGCGGTGCCGTTATTGGTGGTGCTATTGGTTTACTCACCGCGTTAGTATTAGTAGTGCTTGGCCCAACGGTTTGGGTAGACGCATTCCACTACGAAAAAGCCATTTTCCCTTTCAAAAACCCCGCCATCTTCTCAGTGAGCATTGCGTTTATCAGTATCTGGTTGTTCTCCAGTCTCGATAAATCTGCCAGTGCAAAAGCAGAAGAAGCCGCGTTTGATGCGCAGTTTGTTCGTTCGCAAACGGGTATTGGTATTAGTGAGGCGGCAGAGCATTAATTGCTTAGTTTATTGGTGAGCAAATAAAACGGCAGCTTTTAAGCTGCCGTTTTATTTAGCGTGACAACAATTGCTTAAAACTCGGGTTCACAAACACCAACCACTTTTTCTCCAGTCACAGGATGTTCAAACACCAATTCGGTCGCATGCAACAACAGCCTGGGTGATTTTTTTAAAGCAATCTCATCCGCATAAAATTCACACCCTAAAATTGGATGCCCAATAGCCTGCATATGCAAGCGTAACTGATGTGAACGTCCTGTTATTGGATGCAGCAAAACTCGCGTTGTCTGAGTATTTTCATCGCGCGCCAGTACACTAAACTCCGTGATAGATGGCTTGCCCTGCGCCTTACAAATTTTATATTTCGGGCGATTATCCATATCCGCCGCTATAGGTAAATCAATCACGCCGTGATTATCTTTTACCAAACCACTCACCACAGCGATATAGGTTTTAGCCGTGGTGCGCGCTTGAAATTGTTTACTGATATGTGAGAGAGATTTTTTATTGAGCGGAATAACCAAAATACCCGAGGTATCAAAATCCAAACGATGCACAATAACAGCGGTGGGGAATTCACGCTGCAATCGCACGATCACAGAGTCGTTATTTTGGGGATGGCGCCCCGGAACTGTTAGTAAACGTGTAGGTTTATTAACCAGCAAAAAAGTCTCATCGCGCCGCAAAATAACAATGTCTTCTGTGCATTTTGGCAGTATTGCTAATTCATCAAACACATCAGACATAAATGACCCCTAAATTTTATCGGTTTATGATAGCAGTGAGCGCTTAAAATCTATAACCAAAATAAAGGGGTTTAGTCCAAAAGATTCATTCCATTCATCGCTCAAAAGCCCTAGCATGGCCGCGCTTTTGGTAGGCTATTAAGCGTGCTATTCACTCGCGAATGCATGTCAATTAGTGTATCCTGCGCGCCTCTTTTTTATGCTGCAACTTGGTATTCCCGACTTATGTACATTTACGACGAGTACGACCACAGCATTCTGCGCCAGCGTGTAGCGCAGTTTCGCGATCAAACCGAGCGCTTTCTGGCCGGTGATTTGAAGCCCGAAGAGTTTTTGCCTTTGCGCTTGCAAAATGGCCTATACGTGCAACGTTTAGCACCCATGCTGCGCATTAACGTGCCCTATGGCATGCTCAACTCCGCGCAACTCCGCCGTTTGGCGCATATTGCCCGTCACTACGACAAAGGCTACTGTCACGTCAGCACTCGTCAAAACATCCAATTCAACTGGCCCGACCTGACTGAAGTGCCTGATATTTTGGCCGAATTGGCTGAGGTACAAATGCACGGTACTCAGTCGAGCGGTAACTGCATCCGCAATACCACCTCAGACCAATTTGCCGGTATTGCGCAGGACGAAATCGTCGATCCGCGCCCCTACTGCGAAATCATCCGTCAATGGTCGAGTTTCCACCCAGAGTTCGCCTTCTTGCCACGCAAATTCAAAATCGCCGTCACTGGCTCAGAACAAGACCGCGCTGCCGTACAAGTGCACGATATTGGCCTGCAAGTTGTACTAAAAGACAGCGGTGAAATCGGCTTTAAAGTCTATGTGGGCGGTGGTTTAGGCCGCACCCCCGTGATTGGCAGTGTGATTCGTGAGTTCCTGCCCGAAGAAGACTTGCTGTCTTATTTGGATGCCATTCTGCGCGTCTACAACCTCTCTGGTCGCCGCGACAACAAATACAAAGCGCGCATCAAAATTTTGGTGCGCGCGATAACGCCAGAAGTTTTTGCGCAAAAAGTGGAAGACGAATGGCAACACTTAAAGGATGGGTACAGTAAATTAACCCGCGCCGAGATCGAGCGCGCCAAAAGTTTCTTTACCGCACCGGCTTACGCAACCATCGACAATGCCGCGGCTCAAGCTGAAGTTGATGCGTTGGCTGCTGACAACATCGCTTTTGGCAAATGGTTACAGCGCAATGTGCGCGGCCACAAAATTGCCGGTTACGCCGCTGTCACCCTGTCACTGAAACCAACGGGTGTTGCCCCTGGCGATATCACCGACAGTCAGCTGGAAACTATCGCCAATTTGGCCGATGAATACAGTTTTGGCGAAGCGCGTACCACCCACGAGCAAAATATCGTGCTGGGCGATGTAAAAAAATCTGACCTGTTTGCACTCTGGCAAAAATGTAAGGCAGCTGGTTTTGCTACGCCGAATATCGGCACCATTACCGATATTATCTGCTGCCCCGGCGGTGATTTCTGCTCGCTCGCCAACGCCAAATCTATCCCGATTGCCGAAGCCATCCAGCGCCAGTTTGATGACTTGGATTACGTTTACGATTTGGGCGATATCGACCTGAACATTTCCGGCTGTATGAACGCTTGCGGTCACCATCACGTGGGCCACATAGGTATTCTGGGCGTAGATAAGTCCGGCAAGGAGTTCTACCAAGTGCAATTGGGCGGCAGCGCCAGCAATGACGCCTCGCTGGGCGATGTGCTCGGCCCATCATTCGGCGCCGATGCCATGCCCGCAGTGATTCAAAAGCTGGTAGACGTTTACCTAGAGAACCGCACTGCGGAAGAATTGTTTATCGACACCTATCGCCGTATCGGCGCAACTCCGTTCAAAGAGCGTGTATATGCCAAAGCTAATTAAAGACGGCGCTATAGTTGCCGACACCTGGGCGCTAATTGCTAAACCAGAAGGCGAGGCAGCTGACTTTGCGGTACCCGCTGGCTACGTAATTGTGCCGTTAAACGTCTGGATTGCTCAAAAAGCCCAGCTGCAGTCACGCACTGATGTAGGCGTATGGCTCGACAGCAATGAAACTGCCGAACAACTGGGTGATGACGCCAAATCCCTACCCTTGATTGGCGTTAACTTCCCCGGTTTTATGGATGGCCGTGCCTTCTCAACGGCACGTTTACTGCGTGAACGCTATGGTTTTACTGGCGAACTACGCGCTGTGGGCAATTTTATTCGCGATCAGTTGTGCTATTTGCGCCGCTGCGGTGTAAATGCCTTTGCCTTTGCCAACCCCGAAACCAACTTAGACGTAGCACTTAAATCACTCAATGACTTTACCGAGTACTACCAAACCTCAGTGGATCAACCATTGCCGCTGTTCCGTAGAAGAGCCTAGTTATTTATCTTTTAGTCTCCCAAAGCCGCTGTATATCAGCGGCTTTTTTATCGGTATTGCATCGGTTTAAAGCACCAGAGTTTGCCCAATATGGGGGCATTATTATTTCTAATTTAGATGCGACTTTTCGCCCCTTTTTCAGTATGTGAAACAACCTACCTCGTGCTAGAATCGCCGCCCTATCTGACCAATCCCAGATTGAAAAAACGATCTCTACGTAAGCCACTATTGATTTAGTAAGGAAGTCCCTTGAAACGTTCAATGATAAAACTCACTTCTGCACTGGCGTTGGTTAGTGCTCTGTTTCCCGCGCTGGCTAACGCCAATGTTCCTCAAGCCTTTACCTTTGAAATGACTCCACCCATGGATAGCAAAGAGAACTTTGTTAACTGGATGGTGACCAACCGCGGCGAAGACAGAACCTTTCTGGGCCAACGTTGGGATCGTTATGAAGCGTTGCTGAAAAATGGCGACCTGCTCAATGAGCAAACCAAACGCGCCTTTTTGCTCACACCGCGCGAAGAGTTTGTGCGCAAAATTTCGTTGGCACATACCTATGACAACAATTTCTTGGATATCGGTTTTGGTGTGACCATCTCTGGCCCCCACGCCGTCAGCCGTATGACCAGCGTGCTGGACATCAAAAAAGGCGACAAAGTATTGGAAATTGGTACCGGCTCTGGCTACCAATCTTCTATCCTCGGCCACTTGACCGATAAGGTGTGGACTATCGAAATCATCAAGCCATTGGCTGAGCGTACGCGCGGTGTTTACGATGGCATTATCGCCAAAGGTTACACCGAGTACAAAAATGTCACTACCAAACAAGCTGACGGTTACTACGGTTGGGAAGAGGCAGCGCCGTTCGATAAAATTATTGTAACCTGCGGTATTGACCATATCCCACCATCATTGCTGCAACAGCTGAAAACTGGCGGTGTAATGGTGATTCCAGTTGGCCCACCAGGTGCGCAACACGTACTGAAAGTGACCAAAGAAGCTAACCCTGATGGCACGATCAAAATATCTCGTTCCGATATCTACAACGGCAAAATCGTTCCTTTCGTTCCGTTCACCAAACTGGAAGGTGACACCATCGTTGGTGCTCACAACACGGGTGTGAAAGCTAAGTGATAGAGTCAACAAGCGGTTCGCAGTCAGCAAGTCAAGAATGGTCTCAAACCGGTTTACGTCAGCTGCTTATGTACGCTGCCGTAGGCTGTGTAGCCGGTGCGGTTATCGCCCTGCAAATTGGGATTATGCGGATTTTCTCGGAAGGTAGTTGGGCGCATTTTGGCTCGCTGGTAGTCAGCCTTGCCATGCTCGGTTTTGGTTTAACCAGCGCGGTCATGTGTTTGACGCGCAACTGGTTTGAACGCCACTGGTTTGGCGTGATTGCCGCTTCCTTGGGTGCTTTTGCACCGCTTGTAGTGGGGGCGAACTTGGTGGCGCAACAGCTGCCGTTCAATCCCATTTTTCTGGTTTCAGATTCCCTGCAAAAGTGGCGATTAGTCGCTAACTTTGCCCTCTACTTACTGCCCTTTTTAGCGGGCAGTTTGTTTTTAGGGACAGTATTTTTACGCGCCCAAAAAGTGTTTGGCCGCGTTTATTTTGCCGATTTACTCGGCTCTGGTCTGTGCGGATTACTCACCCTCGGCTCCTTATTTTTATGTCGCCCCGACAACTTAGTGCTAGTGCCTGTGCTACTGGCCGGTATCGGCGGCGTACTCTGGTTTTCTGGTTTAGGCTCGCGTAAAGGCGCTATTGCGATGGCGTTGATCGCGCTGGTCTCAGGTGCGGCACACCTTACATTGCCCGAATCGCTAAAAATTCCCAAACTCTCGGTATCTGACTACAAAGGCGTCTCTTACGCGCGCAAATTTCCCGACAGCAAACGCGAATACGAAGGGGTATCGCCCTTTGGGCACTTGGAAGTTTACAGCAGCTCATACCTCCATTTTGCGCCGGGCTTGTCGGACAACGCCTCACTAAACTTGGCTGAAATGCCGGTTAATGCATACTTGGGTTTATATGTGGATGGCGATGGCCCCATAGGCGTGATGCGCGAGCTGTCGGATAAAGACACTGCCTATTTCCACTATTTGCCGATGATTTACCCCTATTTGATTAGCACCAAGCCTAAGACGTTTGTGGTGCAATTTGGCGGCGGCATTTCCACCATGGTGGCACTGCACAGCAACTCTTCCAGCGTGACGGTGGGTGAATCCAATCCGGCATTCCTAAAAGCCTTCCGCGAAGGCGATGTATTAAAGAATTTCACCAAAGATATTCTCAACCGCGTTACCGTGATTCCCTATGATGGCCGCCTGTTCCTCGCCAATACCCACGAGCGCTACGATGTGATCGACCTGAGCTTGGCGGATTCCGCAGGCCTGTCTAACCCCGGTGGTTTCGCGATTGTGGAGAAATATTCCTACACCCAAGAAGCCATGCAGCATTACATGCACGCGCTGAGCGATAAGGGTATTTTGTCTGTGACCTTGTGGAACAAAGAGGAACCGCCCAAGTCGGTGCTCAAACTCTACGCCACCATGGCGGCTGCGGCGCGCGCCAATGGCGATAAAGACATTGCGCAGAATTTCTTTGTGGCCTCCAGCTATCTTTCTACCGTAACGGTGCTCTACAAACGCAGCGGCTTCACGGCTGAAGACTTGGCGAAGCTGCGCGAACACACCTCCGCCATGTCGTTTGATGAGGTTTATTCGCCTGGGATTAACGTGGATACCGCCAAGGCAGATCATGTATTTGATGATTTCCGCAACAGTATTTTTTCCAAACCTGACAGCGAACCCGTAGTGGATGCTTCTGCCCCCAGCGAAACGACTGAAGCAGCTAATATTGATGCCAGCATGCCAGACCCAACGGGTCCCAGCGATGCCACTAATAAGGTTGTCGATACCAACCAGATTACCGTACCCGCGACCCTGCTCAGCCAGGTAGCTTGGCAAGCGCTGATCAATAATGACTGGGACACGTTTAGCCAACGTTACCTGTTTGATGTGCAGCCGCTGACAAATAATCACCCCTACTTTGCGGCCTATGTATTCCCGAAAGATTTACCCAAAATCACCGACCGTTTGGAGTTATTCCAAGACGAGTGGGGTTATTTATTACTGTGGGCTACCTTGGCGATTGCCTGTGTGGCTGGTTTGATTCTCATTTCAATACCCGTTATTTTCGGCTGGCGTACCGCGTTCAGCCGTTACCCCGGCAAGGCGCAAACTATTATCTACTTTGCCTGCTTGGGTTTTGGTTACATTACCGTCGAAGTCGGTTTGATTGCACAATTTATTCAAGCCCTTTCTAACGCAACCGTCTCTGCATCGGTATTGATTACGGGCATGCTGGTGTTCTCGGGCATTGGTAGCTTTGTATCGGACAAGTTTGCGAATAATCCCCGTGTTGTTATGCCACGTATTTTCGCGATGATTGGTGCCTTATTAGTGGCTTACAGCCTCATGCTAAACCCCATTCTCAATGCAATTGGTGGCTTGCCTTATGCTTTGCGTTTAATCTGCTGTTTTGTGCTGATTGCACCACCTGCATTCCTAATGGGTTTCCCCATGGCAACCGGTATGGGTATTCTCACTCGATTGAATAAAGAACATATGTTCCTGTGGGCATGGGGTGTTAACGGTTGCTTCTCCGTTATTGGTGCGGCCTTAGTACCCATTTTGGCAACCTCGTTTGGCTTAGCAGCGGTAATAGCCACCGCGGGGGGCGCTTATTTGTTGGCTATTCCAGCATTTTTTGGCTTGTTAAAGCCTATTGTTAACGAGTCAAGCGCCACAGGACAATAGCCGTGAAAGGCAAGCTCTCCCATTATCTGCTCGCCCTTGTGCTCTGTTTTATCAACAGAGTCTGGGGCGCACCAGAGCGCACTACCCTGTTGAAATTTCAATACGCCCCCTTCCCGTACAAAGAATCTCCCCATAGTCACAAGCCGCCTTTTTTTGATGTGAACGATAAAGGTCGGCGCGGCCACACCAGCGCGCGCGGTGGAGTTTATTGGGAAGATGCTACCTACAGTGATAACCGTGTACTTATCTCTATACCGCCACACTTCAAATTAGCGAAAAAGCCACTGATTGTGGTTTATCTACACGGCAATCTCGCCACACTCGAGCGCGATGTACGTGACCGGCAGCGTATTCCCGAACAACTTGCCGACTCAGGATTGAATGCCATTCTGGTTGCGCCGCAATTCGCAGTGGATGCGCAAGACTCGAGCCCCGGCCATTTTGCCGACAAAGATTTTTTCGAAAAATTTTTAGCCGAAGTGGCAGACAAAACCGGTCGATGGCAGAAAAATATTCGGTACACGCAGCAACTTAAAAATGCCAAAGTGGTGATTGTGGCTTATAGCGGTGGCTATCAGGCGGCGGCTTGCGCGCTAGAAAATGGTGGAGTAGAAAAACGTATCGCAGGGGTTGCCCTGCTGGATGCACTTTACGGTCAAGAGCAATCTTTTGCTGATTTTATTTTAAACAACCATGGCCACAGTTTTTTTGTGAGCAGTTATACCGAAAGTGCGCGTGAATCCAATGAATTACTCATGTCGCTCTTAAAAAAACACGGACAAGATTTTCGCTTCAATTTGCCCAATAAATTGCAATCCAATAATTTGAGTTTTATTGAACTGGGAGAAGCGGTAGATCACCACCAACTTTTAGCGCGCGCATGGACAGAATCCCCCCTCACCGATTTACTGCGCCGAGTAAAAGCAAATAATAAGAAAAACACGCCGCGAAAAGTTGCCCAAAATAACTTAGGCGCACATGAATAATACGCTTAAGATTTTACCGCGAAAAATTGTTTAATCGCCTCCGCTTCTGCTAAACCATCTTGACGCCCCAACTCCATCAGCTCACTAATAAATTCAGTAGAAAAAAGCAAATAACTCGCAGCTGTTGCACCGCCGCCTTTTGCAGTGGCGCCTATGGCGCGCAGAAAAAAACGCAAACTGTCCGGTAAGTAGCGCACATTGCGCCCAGCAATTACATCCAACGGGCTTGAAGGTGAAATCACCATATTTTCCACAGCGCGCAAATTTAAACCCGCAGCTTTTTTTTGTTCATCAGGAATTAATTTAATTAATTCATTCATGCGCTCCATATGTTCCAAATCGCCTTCCAGCGAATCCACAAACGCGCTGTTTAACAGGTGTCCGACAATTTGGCCCATGGATGGTGAATGTTTTACTAGCCTGCGTTTATCAGGTTTGGTCGCTGATTTATTACCGCTCACACCTATCACGAAGAGTGACTCAGCACCCAAATGCAGCGCTGGGCTAATAGGCGCTAGCTGCCGCAAAGCACCGTCACCAAAATATTCGCGATTGATGCGCACAGCAGGAAAAATGGTAGGAATTGCAGAGGATGCGAGCAAATGCTCTAATCGCAGTTGTGTTGCCACACCGCCACGTCTATAGCGATTCCACCCCTGAATATTTTCATGCCCCTGAAAAAAACTCACCGTGTGACCAGAGGTATACCCCATTGCAGACACAGAAACAGCAAGGAGCTTACCGCTGTTAATCGCCAAATCAATATTTTGAAATTGAATGCGTGAGCCCAGTAAATCCCACAGGGGTGAATTATCGAGCAAGGACAAGGGTTTATTATGGCCAACCCCCTGATTAAATAGCGATAAACCAAGCAATCCAAGCCCTTTAAAAATATCCATCCAACCATGCTGATAAACTTGCCCCACGGTTAAATTACGCCACATATGCGCGAGCGCATGAACAGACTCTTTAAAGCTTCCGGGATGCGCAGCCAGCGCCAGCGCATTAATGGCGCCCGCAGAGGTACCGCAGATGATGGGAAAGGGATAATCGCTATCGTTGGGAAGAATTTCGGCGAGCGCCTGTAGCACGCCCACTTGATAAGCTGCACGCGCACCGCCACCGGATAAAATTAAGGCTCGTTTCATAGGACAACCACAAGGTTTGTGGGTTTGTAATCAGATTACTCCGTAACCACACAAACCAATTTTCATTATTTTACACAAACAACTTATTGTGCAGACTGGCGCTTAGCCACTTCTTGATCGCGCAACTCGCGGCGCAACACTTTACCCACGTTGGTTTTGGGCAACTCTTTGCAAAATTCGATTTGATGCGGCACCTTGTAAGCAGTTAATTTGGTTTTCGCAAAATCACGCACTTGCTGCACGCTAAGATCAGGATTGGCTGATACCACGAAGGCTTTAACAATTTCCCCACCCTCTGGATCGGGCACACCAATTACCGCAGCCTCAACAATATCGCTGTGCGAAGCGAGCACATCTTCTACTTCATTGGGATAGACCTTAAATCCAGACACGTTAATCATGTCTTTTTTGCGGTCAACAATTTTGATGTAGCCATCGGCGGCAATCACCGCCATATCGCCTGATTTAAACCAACCATCATGGCTCAAGACTTCAGCGGTAGCCTCGGGGCGCTGCCAATAACCTTTCATCACCTGTGGGCCGCGAATACACAGTTCACCGGCTTCACCAATAGGTAAATTATTGCCTGCTTCGTCGATAACTTTGCACTCGGTGTCCGGCACCGGGCAACCCACAGTGCCGTACTGAACATGTTCAGGTTTATTGCTGGAGACGACCGGCGATGTTTCGGTTAAGCCGTAACCCTCGGTGATAGGGCTACCCGTTAGCTCTTTCCATTTGTTGGCAGTTTCAGCGGTAAGTGCCATGCCGCCCGATGAGGTTAAATGCAAACGGCTGAAATCTAACTTGCGAAACTCTTCATTGCGCAACAGCGCATTAAACAATGTGTTTAAACCGACAAATAAAGTAAACGGATATTTTTGTAAGGTCTTTACAAATTGCGGAATATCGCGCGGGTTGGGAATTAAAACACTGTGATTCCCCAAGGCCACGGCCGATGTGCAATGAATAGTAAACGAATAAATGTGGTACAGCGGTAAAGGCGCGATATAGGTTTCTTGATTTCGACGGAACGCGCATTTCATCTGCTCGTTGAGCTGTTCCATATTCGCCACCAAGTTGCGGTGGGTGAGCATTGCACCTTTTGCAACGCCCGTAGTGCCTCCAGTGTATTGCAAGACGGCAATATCTTCTGGACTAGTCGATACCGGCTGCCATGTTTTTTCCGCCATTTGCAATGCTGCACGAAAACTCACTTGAAACGGAAAGGAAAAATCCGGCACGAGTTTTTTAACATATTTCACCACACTGTTGATCAGCATACGCTTAACAGGTGGATGTAAATCGGCCAACTCGGTCACAATCACTTGTTCAACAGGCGTCTCTGCAATAATGCTCGCCGCATTTTTTGCGATATTGGCCAACACTACCAAGGCTTTTGCACCAGAATCATTGAGCTGATGTTTTATTTCATGTGCCGTATAGAGCGGGTTGGTATTCACCACAACCATGCCCGCGCGAAGTGCACCGAACACAACCACAGGATATTGCAGAATATTCGGCAACTGCACCGCAATTCTATCGCCAGGTTTAAGAGTGGTGTGCTGTTGCAAATAGGCCGCAAATTGTCCAGAGAGTTGATCCAACTCGCGAAAACGAATGGTGTGATCCATACAGGTAAACACAGGGCTTTCCGCAAACTCCTGACAGGCTTGGGCAAATACATCGGGAAGTGTACGGTGGTAATTCAGCGACATGCGTTTGACTCCTGCGTTATTGTTTTATCAATTTAGTCAAGCACGCGCACCCCACAACTAGACAATCACTCAAACCAAAAATGCTCCGCTGGAAGAGTCATCAGGTTTGCAGCGCCAGAGTTGATGGTCGCGGCCAATGTTTTTGTTCTGGGCAAAATTCGCTCGAAATAAAACCGCGCTGTTTCCCATTTTGCACGATGAAAATTGTCATCGCCTGCACCGCTCGCTAAAGCCTTCAGCGACACTTTTGCAGCACGTGCCCACAAATAAGCAAGCAAGGTATAACCGCAATACATTAAGTAGTCGACAGAGGCGGCGCCAACTTCGTCGGGATTAGTTTGCGCGCGCTTATCTATAGCCGCGGTTAATTCCAGCCACTCACTGTGTAGTTTAGCCAAAGATTCAATAAGGGGCGACAATTCTGCGATATCTCTTGAAGCCTCACAAAAACTCACTAAACACTCAGCAAATTGCTCCAACAACTGACCGTTGGACAACATAATCTTACGCCCCAGTAAATCAAGCGCCTGTACCCCAGTGGTGCCCTCGTAGAGCGAGGCGATGCGGCAATCGCGTAGGTTTTGCTCAACGCCCCAATCGGTAATATAACCATGGCCACCAAAACATTGCAGCGCGAGATTAGCGCACTCGAAACCCACCTCCGTCATAAAACCTTTGGCGATAGGCGTAATCAGGCTAAGCATTTCCTGAGCATGCTGGCGTTCGGCGGGGTCAATCGCCAAGTGCGCAACATCCACTCGCTTTGCCGCAAAATAAGCCAGCATGCGCATGCCTTCGGTAAGTGCTTTTTGGGTCAGCAGCATGCGCCGCACGTCGGGATGCACAATGATTGGGTCGGCATTAGCTGTTGTATTTTTAATGCCACTGAGCGAGCGCCCTTGCAAACGCGTCTTGCTGTAGGCTACTGATTTTTGCAAGCCCACTTCAGCATGCGCAAGGCCCTGCAAAGCGGCACCCAGGCGCGCTAAATTCATAAAGGTGAACATCAAGTTCAAACCTTTATGCGGTTCACCTAAGAGAGTTCCAATAGCACCATCAAAATTCAATACGCAGGTGGCATTACCGTGAATGCCCATTTTTCGTTCCAGTGCACCACAACTCACTCCATTGGCATCGCCGAGAGAGCCATCGGCATGAACGGTCATTTTAGGGACAATAAATAATGAGAGACCTTTGGTTCCCGCAGGCGCATCAGGTAGGCGCGCCAAGACAATATGCACAATATTTTCGGCGAGATCGTGGTCACCGGATGAGATAAAAATTTTGCTGCCGGTGATGGCATAGCGACCATCATCGGTAGGGATTGCCTTGGTTTTTAATAATCCCAAATCCGTACCGCAATGGGCCTCTGTCAAACACATAGTGCCCGTCCATCGACCAGAAATAAGTGCGGGAAGATAGGTTTGCTTTTGTGCGCCAGAACCATGAGTTTCAATCGTATGCATAGCGCCTTGCGACAAACCGGGGTACATATTCCATGCATAATTGGCCGCGCCCATGGATTCATTGACAACAAAACCAAAGGACTGCAATAAACCTTGCCCACCAAACTCCGTGGCGCGCGACAAAGACGGCCAGCCGGCGTCACAATATTGTTGGTAAGCTGCTTTGAATCCCGTAGGGGTGATGACCTGTCCGTCCTTAAGACGACAACCTTCACGATCACCAACCACCAAAAGCGGCGCAAGCACACTTTCGCAGAATCGGGCGTTTTCCGTCAGTAATGCTTTGATAAGAGCGGCATCTAATGAAGGGCAGTATAAAGCGCAGTGCTCTTCAAAATTAAAAACATCGAACAATGCGAATTCAATATCGCGCAGGGGAACTTTAAAGTTATTCATCCTTAATTACCTTATAGGGAGACTTGATTGACACCATCAACAGATAAGATTCACTCATCGTTTTACAACGAGAATTGAACCAAACCCACTTACCTATCCGTAAACATCATAGTGATAGTGGCAGAGAATCGCCTCAAGTCAAATGCAGATTAGTTATTTGTGGGCATCTCATTGAGGTGGTGAGTCTACGGCATTCAATCGTAAAAAGACCGTAACAAATCCAGAAGTTGTGCAGTAACACCCGCGGTAAAACCCCAAATTTCATAATCCTTATAATGGTAGGCAGGAATTTGTGTGCGTACGCCATGACGCTCAAAGCTATCCATGCGCACCTGTAGCCCTTGGCGAAAAGCCGTTAAGGGTACACTAAATAAAGTTTCCAATTCATGGTGGTTAAGCCGGAAATGGTTGTCTGCCGCTATTCTCCCCACAAAAGGATGCACCAAGGTACCCGAGCGGGTTGTACGAGGCGGCAATGCACCTAATACCTCAATCATATTGGGGGCTAATCCAATTTCTTCATGCGTTTCTCGCAAGGCCGTAGCCGTAAGAGATGCATCATGAGACTCCCACATACCGCCAGGGAAACAGACCTCACCAGCATGATGATTCAAGTGCTTGGCCCTTAAGGTAAAGATCAATTCTGGGGAGGGGCTATCGGTAATTAATGCCAAGACCGCAGCGTGTCCAGCAAAACTGTCCAGCGAGTCTACGCCTTGAGCTTGGGAGGCAAGAGCGTGCTCAATTGCCAACCAAAAGCGACTATTCATGGCTCAGGTCCATTAAAGACAAGACTTCAAAAGCAGGCATTTCATAGGGATGCACTGCCCTTAATGCACTAACTGCAGCGACAATACAAGCATCATCACACACCATTTCAACACGGTATTCCATTAATTGATGAAGTTGAAAATGCTCACCAAGCGCGGGATTGCTGCCAGGTAAAGGGCGAAACTGCCCTTCACCTTGGATTTGCCAACAACAGTGGTCGTACCGGCCAATTCGCCCTGCACCCGCCGCAAACACGGCCGACTTAACAGTTTCCAGATGGGATTCTGGGACAAAAAAGACCAGCTTGACCATTACATTTCACCCCAAGGGTTAAATGACGCGCACCGCAATAACATGTTCAACTTGCTTGATGGCATCGATCACAGCAACACTTGGTGCGGCTTGCACATCAATGATGTTGTAGGCTACATCGCCACGGCTTTTGTTCACCATATCGATAACGTTGACGTTGTTATCCGCCAATACCGACAACACGTGCCCCAACACACCCGATACGTTTTCGTTAGAGAAGGTAATACGTGCACCGGTAGAGGCATTGCGATCCATAGCCACTGCTGGGAAGTTCACCGAGTTTTTGATGTTGCCGTTTTCAAGGTAATCCATCAATTGATCTGCCGCCATGATTGCGCAGTTTTCTTCAGCTTCTTCGGTACTCGCGCCAATGTGTGGCATAGCGTAAACGTCTGGACAATTAAGCAGAATTGGCTCAGGGAAGTCGCAAATGTATTTGCCCAAGTGGCCGGCATCCAAACTTTCAACCACAGCATGAGCATCAACAATGGCCTCACGCGCAAAGTTCAACAGCACCGCACCTTTCTTCATCACTTTAAGGGTTTCGGCATTGATCATGTGCTTGGTCGCGTCAATAGCTGGAACGTGCAAGGTCAAATAATCGGCGCGCGCCAACAACGACTGCAAGTTTTCCATTTTGGCGACTTGGTTGGGCAAACGCCATGCAGCATCCACTGACAACGCTGGATCAAAGCCCACAACGTTCATACCCAAGGCCAAAGCGGCATCGGCGATGAGCGAGCCAATCGCACCCAGACCAACAATACCCAAGGTTTTGCCTTGTAACTCAAAACCGGCAAAGTTGGATTTTTCTTTTTCCAACAATTTGGACATCTCTTCCGCATCAGTCATGTGAGTCAAACCATTCACATACGCCATGCCATTTAAAATACCGCGTGAGCCCAGCAACATACCGGTCAACACCAGTTCTTTTACCGCATTGGCATTAGCACCGGGCGAATTGAATACCACTACGCCCTGCTTCGTGTATTCAGCCACGGGAACGTTATTAGTACCGGCACCAGCGCGAGCCACCGCTTTTACGCTAGCAGGTAGCGGTTCGCCATGCAGTTTGTGGCTACGTAAAATATAGGCATCAGGCGCACCTATATCGCTCGCCACTTCGTATTTTTCACGGCCGAAACGGCTCAAACCTTTGATGGAGATGGTGTTGTAGGTTTTAATTTTGAACATGATTATTTCCTTCTTCGATGCGACTCACATCGCTTATCTAGGTGTTATTCACTCTAAAGACTAAACAAAAAGGGCCGTGTAAACACACAGCCCCGTCAAGAGAATCGCCAAGCAAAAAACGCCCAACAATTAACCTTTAGTGGCTTCTTGGTAAGCCCACGTCAACCAAGGTAAGAGGGCCTCAAGGTCAGCGGCCTCAACAGTCGCGCCACACCAAATACGCAATCCTGCTGGGGCATCGCGGTAAGCGCCTATGTCATAGGCTACGCCTTCTTTATCCAACAATTTAATCATAACTTTCACTTGATCAGCGGTTGCCTTCAACACAAAACACACTGACGTATTCGAGCGAGTTTCTGGCACTTGAGGCAAGAAGCTAATCCAATCATTCGCTGCCACAAACTGCTCCAACACCGCTAAGTTTGTATTTGACCGCGCTATAGTTTCTTTAACACCACCAATTGAACGCACCCAATCCAAGGCATCCAAATAGTCAGCAACAGCCAACATGGAGGGTGTATTGATGGTGTCACCTTTGAAGATACCCTCTACAAGCTTGCCACCGCTGGTCATGCGGAACAACTTGGGCATCGGCCATGTTGGTTTGTAAGTTTCCAAACGCTCAACTGCACGGGGACTCAGAATGAGCATGCCGTGAGCACCTTCACCGCCAAGTACTTTTTGCCAGCTGAACGTAATTACGTCTAATTTCTCCCAAGGCATATCCATTGCAAAAACGGCAGAGGTCGCATCGCAAATAGTTAAACCTTGACGGTCTGCAGGAATCCAATCGCCGTTAGGAACTTTTACACCTGAAGTAGTGCCGTTCCATGTGAAGATAACATCGTTATCGAAATTTACTTTGGTCAAATCGGGCAACAGACCGTACTCACCGCTGTGAGCGTTTACCGTCAATTTGAGTTCTTTGGTAGCATCGCTTAACCAGCCATTACCGAAGGATTCCCATTGCAGAATATCCACACCACGAGCGCCCAATAAAGACCACATGGCCATTTCTACGGCGCCGGTGTCTGAACCTGGCACAACACCCACACGGTAACCTTCGGGTAAACCTAACAACTCGGCAGTATCTTCACAGGCGCGCTGTAAAGCCGCTTTGCCAATAGTTGAACGATGTGAACGACCAAGAGTAGAAACATCCAGTTGATCCAAGCTGTAACCCGGGCGTTTGCTGCAGGGGCCAGATGAGAAATTGGGGTTGCGGGGCTTTATAGCTGGTTGCATGTTAATCCTCTATCTAGGTAATGAATGAGTGCGCTTACACGCGTGGGCTTTATCCGCAAACACAAAAACACCGACAAGCCCGGAAAAATTGGGGGCGTCGATTATGCCAGCTATAGACTAAATAGCCTAGGCTCAGATGCGCTAAAAACGAGGAGGTAACATGGATTTTTAAGTGATAGGCAAAAAAAAGCCCCTTACAACGTAAAGGGCAAGAGGGAGACGTCGATGCATCAACCAGACATCGACGGTGAGAGACAATCACCATGAAAACAAGTTTTAAATAACGCTTGTTTCACTAGCTCTTGGGCGCACTTTAATGCCAATTGACAGCGCTGTCAAACAAAAACCAAAAAATCGTCCAAAACAAATCACAAATTTGGGAAATTGATCAATTGACGATAAAAATATCTATGTGAGTTTCAATCTCATGACATTTTTTCAGCGCAAAAAATGCGGAGAAATTCTTCATGCGTTGGCAGTTGCGCCACCCTATTCTCAATTGATGCTCTTAATCCAGACAAAAAGCGGGTCAACTCCTCATCCGTCATTTCATGGGCCACAGGATGGTATCGCTGCGGAACAATGCCCTGCCCAATCATGACCTGCGTCCAAGAATCCACTCGGAAGAGTTCATCAGCAGCAACGTAGATTTGACCTGTCTCCCTAAATAATTGGATACGCTGCGCCAGCGAAGCTGGAATATCCATGGTGCGGCAATGCCGCCAAAAGGGACTATCGGTACGCTGGGTTGCATGATAATGCAAAACAATAAAATCACGGAGGTTTTCGACTTCTAATTTGGATTGACGATTGTATTCGTCAATTTCAATTTGATTTACACCCTGTATAGGAAACAAGCGCAACAACCGAATCAACCCAGAACTGACTAAATGAATACTGGTAGACTCCAACGGCTCAATAAAGCCTGTAGCAAGCCCGAGCGCAACACAATTTTTATTCCAGCCTTTTAACCGACGGCCGGTTTTAAATTTAATCACTCTAGGCTCAACCAGCGGCTTACCTTCTATATTGGCTAACAAGGTTTTTTTCGCATCATCATCTGTCAGGTAACGACTGCAATACACTAAACCATTACCAACTCTATGCTGCAAAGGAATACGCCATTGCCATCCACTTTCACGTGCAATCGCACGCGTGTAAGGTACAGGTGCAGCAACTGATTCCGTTTGCACAGCAACAGCACTATCGCACGGCAACCAATGCGACCAATCCTCATAACCTGTATGTAAGGTTTGCTCAATCAACAAACCGCGGAAGCCGGTACAATCGATAAACAAATCACCTTCAACTAATTGCCCCGACTTTAATAACAGCGACCGAATAAATCCATTGTCGGAATCTAGGTTGACCCTGTCGATCATTCCCTCAATACGCGTAACCCCAAAACCCTCACTGTACTTACGCAAATATTTTGCATAGGCCGTTGCATCAAGATGGTAAGCGTAATTAATCCAAGGGTTTTGAGAAATAGCAAACTTGTTGGCTTTCGCCGCCTGTAACTCTAAACAATAATCACCAAACGGAGCATCAATGCCCTGCGCTAAACCTTTTAACCAAAAATGTTGAAACTCACCAGCCCAACATTCTTTGCCGGTTTTGCCAAATGAGTGAATATATTTTTCACCAAGCTGAGCCCAGTTTTCAAAACTAATGCCCAACTTAAATGTGCCGCTTACTGCATGCAAAAATTCCTGCTCATTAATTTCCAACAAACGATGAAACGTTAGCATAGTCGGAATGGTAGCTTCACCAACACCGACGGTGCCAATTTCATCCGACTCAACCAAACTAATATTGACATGCTTGCCCATAATTTTTGAAATTGCAGCCGCCGCCATCCACCCTGCCGTACCGCCACCCGCAATCACAACACGTTTTACTTTTTGATTTTTAAATGCCTGTTGCAAAATTATCACCTTCGAAAAATATTTAGCGATTTAATTTATTGACTAACCAAGCGCGCAATTGGCGTGCCTTATTATCGTCTGGTGCGGCCAAACAACCCTGTGAAATAGCGGGTATATGCTCAACAGCTAACTCAGGTTTTTCAAAAATGTAATAGTCAAAGATATGTTTCCACGCCGCCTTTTCAGCCTCAGGCAAATCACGAATACTTAACATAGCATGCTTCAATGCATTAATTCCCAACCCCATAAAAGCAGGAACACTGCGCCACCAATAATTTACCAACACATTAAAGTCACTCAAACCCTCCACGTAGTGCCACCACATGGTAGGGAGAAAAAGTGCATCGCCGGGCTCCATATTTGCCACCTGCGCATGTTCAAGTGCAGTATGAAAACGCGGGAATTTTTCAAAGTCAGGATTATCAAAATCGACCAAACTAATAGACTGACCCGATGGTGTAAGATCCACAGGCCCAGGATATAAATTGTGAATTTGACTCGGTGGAAACAAGGTAAAACGGCGCCGACCAACAGCGACGCAAGCGATATTATCCGAGGCATCATAATGACAGGCTATACGCGATTGATTACCAATCCAAATACTCGCGATAGGAGTTTGATCGGGAACAAGGACATCATTTTCGGCGCGAAAGCCCGGCAGAAAAACATCAACATCGGTAGAGCCAATATAAAAACTCGGCGAATCAATGGTATTTTTTGTAGCAGAAATTTTATCCAGAATCGCATCCATAGGAGCACGCTGACTCTCAAAATCAAGTGCAGAAAGCTCATCATTATAAAAGTATCGCCCCTTTTTTTCCGGCGCTGCAGAATATTCTACCACCGGCTTCCCCGTATAAAATTGCTTTATATAAACGGAAGCATCACCCTTTAACCCTGCCTGCACCAGTGGCCAAGTTTTCACCAGCCCTTTTAAAATAACAGGCTCTGTTGATGCGAATACCTCTGCAGGAATTGCATCAGGAGTACAACCCACAACTTCTTTAACCTTATTGCTTATCTCTAGCATAATGCGGCTCACAACAATAGATACTGGCAAAAAACTAGCGCATCAAAAATATCCGACAACACACATTTAAAAATTAAATTAAGCTATTACGACGATCAATCAGTGTCTTTATATTACCCAAAGACGCAATCACCATGTACGCATAATGTAAATAACCCGATCTATGTAACTTCCCAAGATTTTCATCGTCTAATGCAAAAAATTTCTCTTGATTTAACGTGTAATAGGCTATCGATTTGTAATGCTCGCCATTATTAAATTCAATCTCCAGCGTAAAAGGCTCGATTAAATCTAAGCCTGTAAACACATCGAACATGCTTTTACTGATATTCAAACCTTCGTGAATTAACAAAAGAATTTTACTGATGCGATCAATATAGGCCGTATTGCCACCATGGGGCAAAAATACAGGCTCGCCTTCAGTGACTGTGGTAATACGCGGATTCTCCATATCGACATAGATCATCGGGGTAGGCTCAGCACCGGGCGCTTCCGACTGAAAACCAATTAAAAAAGGTTCGCGCTCCATTAATGCTGGAATATAAGTAGCATTCCAACCTTGCTCTGTTAAAAATAAATTTTCATTATGTTTAAAACCAAAAATTGCTACAGATTGAAATTCACCTGAATCCGCATCTTTTTGAAAGAAAATAGGATATTCGCGTTGCACCGCGGTGAACTCTTCAGGGAAAATTAACGAGCCGCTGACATCATCGCCATATTGTGCCGATTTTTTTGTAATTATCCCCAAATTTTTGTGAACGATATTATTAAGCAGAGCATGCTTTGGCATTTTGCACCTTTCTATTGGAATAAATGACTATATATCTATTATGTAAATTTTCGGCTGTCGCCAGATTAAAATTTAACGTGGTTACAGAATTATTTTTTGTACTAAATGACTCACTTAGCGATATGGCAAATTAATTCACGATTTGATGGCAGCATTGAACTATAGTTACGTGATTTTTCTATATTCGCTTTGATACCCATCAAGCCAAGTTCTTTATTATCAGACACTTTACTCGGAAGTTCGGGACTCGGAAGAAAACCCATGCCATAGAGAACATACTGATAACTCGCCGACGGAAAAACTTCTTCGATGTGCATTAAATCATTAGGATGCGGAGGCCTGTAACGCCAAACCTGCAACAATTGACGCAGCGATTCCGGAACTGTTTCTGCTCGACTCACATCCAACCAATAGCTGCTGTCGTTGCGTTGAGTGAGCGCATAATGCAACTTTAGAAAATCGATAATGCGCTCCCAATGATACTGAAAGCGAGTATTGAATCGTTGCGCCACTATATCCATACACTCGCGAGTCATGGGCATTTCGTCGCGAATCATATTCGCGGATAATTCAATCATTGCCAGCGCTGATGCTTCCAGTGGCTCAATAAATCCAGCAGCCATGCCCACAGCCACACAATTTTTATACCAAAATATTTTTCTATGTCCGGCGCGAATACTTAATTTTCTGGAACTCACCTCAGCTGCTTTTTTGATACCAATACTTTTAGCCAAATAGGTTCGCAACTCCTGCTCCGCCAACTCATCGCTAATATGCGCACTTGAATAGACGTACCCAACACCGCGGCGCGAGGATAAACCTATATCCCACGTCCAACCTGCCGATTGCGCGGTTGCAATAGTTGGAGATTCAATAACGGTTGATTCGTCCAAATAAGGTACTTGAGTTGCCATGGCGCAATCATTAATGGACGCTTCTTTTTGATCAACAAAAGCAACATCATAATGTTTGCCCAATAACAAACAACTCAATCCACTACAATCAATAAATAAATCACCCGCAATAAGGCGAGACTCTTTCGTTTGTAGCGCCGCGATATCGCCATTTTGCGCCGACACCACGTTTGTCACATGATCAAGAATATGCTTTACACCCAGTTTTTCAGTGCAATGTTTTTGCAACAGCTCGCTAAATTTTCCCGCATCCAAATGATACCCGTAGTTTACAACTCCCGCATATTCCGGTGTGGTAACTTGCTTGGGGGCACGGGCGTTTTCACACAAATAGCTCTGAATACCTACAACATCTGCAAAAGGTAAATTGCTGTACTGTGATTGCCAAGCGGCAACCAAACTGGTTTCCGATGCACCTTGTGGTGTTGTGAATGGATGGTAATAAAAATCACTCTGTTGGCCGTTTTTCCAACCAACAAACTTAGAACCCTGTTTAAACGAAGCGCTGCAATGCAGTATAAACTCAGCTTCAGATAAACCAATTCGCTTTAGAGTGTTACGCATTGATGGCCACGTGCCTTCACCAACACCAATAGTGCTAACGTCTGGCGATTCCACCAAAGTAATTTGAAGGCTGGGCGCTCCATTGGCTTGATACTCTGCGGCAATAATACCTGCTGTCAACCAACCTGCCGAACCACCGCCCACAATAACAATTTGCTTCATACTTCTATTCCCGCGAGCTGTATTTTTTATTTTTAGAGATGAAACCTATAAAAAATCTGAAAAAAAAAGCCGCTGAAACCAGCGGCTTTTTTCTACTGTAACACGTGTACGATCTAACTAAATTAGAAGGTATAACGTACGCCAGCAGTGTAACGTGGTGACAAGTCTTCGTATGAGTTAACTTGTGTCTCTGAACGACCATAGTTCAGTGAGTTAGCACCGGTCACGTTCAAGCCATCAACAGAGAAAGTTACGTTGCTGTTCAACTGATAGCTAATGGAGAAGTCAATTTCACCAAATGCGCGAGTGAACGAAGGCTCATTACCGCCGCCCCAAGTAGCGCTATTGAGGAACTTATCACGCCAGTTGTAAGCAATACGAGCCTTCCATGCATCTTTTTCATACATACCAACAACGTTAGCAGAATCACTCAAACCAATCATTGCAAACTGAGTTTCTGTTGGGTTTTTAGTAATATCGAAACCTACATCAGCGCTCACTTTGGTGTAGTTAGCCTGTACGCCAAAACCGCTCTCACCAAACCAATGCTGAACACCTAACTCAGCACCGTGAATTCTGGCGCTTTTATTGTTGGTTGGTTCGGTGGTAGCCCAGCTCATCAATGGATCGTTAGCATCAGCATAAATTTTGTCACCATTGCTTGGCGATGGCGATGCGACACCCATATCTTTCAATATTTGTGTCCATTGTTGCGCCTCGTTAGTAGGATCGGCCAACACAGCTTTGCCGCCTGATGAGTAGTCAACAGCAGTTACGCCAGCTGCTCTCGCAGCGGTCAACTCAGCAACGGCTTTAGCGAAACGAGGACCGGATCTAACATCTCTTAAACCATACCAGTTAGCAGCCACAACCGAGTTGCCGATATAGTTAGATACATCTTTAGAGAACACGCCTGCTGACAGATAGCTGTCTTTGCTGTAGTACCACTCAACAGCCAAATCCAAGTTTTTGGATTCCATTGGCTTCAATCCTGGGTTACCACTTGAAGCGGTTTTGTAATAAACACTGGTGAGTGTAGTTACAGGACCCATTTGCTGGTAAGAAGGACGACCCATAGTTTCGCTATAAGATGCGCGAAGCTTAACATCATCCGTTACTGCCACATCAAAATCGACATTAGGCAGAATGTTATCGTAACTACGCTTAACAACTACAGGTACAGAACCAGTGGTTGAAGAAATAGTTGTCCAATCGTTATCCGAATCCCATTGCAACTTAGTTGGTGGGTTCACGCTACCAATTGCAGTAACATCCGTTTTCTCATAACGAACGCCACCCAAAACGTTTGCTGGCTTACCGGCTAACTCAAACCCAGACTTGAATTGAACGAAGAAAGATTGCACGTCTTCATCAACTTCACGATTGGTATCGATAATGCCATTAAACTCAAACTTGCCATTTGGGAAACCGTTAAAATTAGCCGGATCAATTTTGCTGGCAAACATGTATTCCATTTTCTGCGCAATTTGGCTCATTTTCGCGGTCATACCTGCCTTCAAGAAATGAGGGTCAGAGGTACTGCCAGTCGAATCTGGGAAAGCATTACCGAAATTGCGTGGGGTGAAATAACCAGGCCAATCTGAACCGAACTCCGTTGGGTTTACACCACCCCAGTTACCCATAGTGATGCGGTTACCGCCGCTACCCGCTAAAGACAAATTGGTGTTTTTGCGCTCGTCAAAACCGAAATCAACGGTTGCATTGGTGAAACCACCAAAATCGCCAACAGAATAAGCACCTTTCAATTGCAACTGCTCAATGGTTGTTCTTTGGTGAGCCATAGCAATGGTACCCATGGCACCACTCATATCGCCGCCATCTAATACACCATTGCCATTACCATGCGCACCTGAGTCATCCATGCTGATACCCATTACAGGTAAGCCCTTAGAGAAATCAGCATAGTTAGCGGTTACAACGTTAGCATTCAAACCCGCTTGCGCATCGTGAGTAAGACTTTCTGCACTTGAGTTGTGGAAATCCAATTCAAGTTTCAGTGAGTCGCTCGCTTGGTAAGCCAAGTTGAAGCCGAATGAATTGTTTTTGGTATTAGTATCAAATGACTCTTGTGCAAAGGATACGTCTTTACCACCACCCGGATAAGTTTCTTGATAAATCAATGGAGATTTAACAGTGCCATTATCAAAGCTGATATTTGAAATAGCAGAAATGTTATACCACGTAGATTGCTGTGAACGAGCAGAGGTAATTTGGTTTTCAGAATAGGTGTAATCCAAAGTACCTGTTAGGTTTTCAATTGGGCGGAATTGCAACGTCAACTGAGCATTCTTACGAGTACGCTCAATATTTTCTAACTGATAACGCAAGTCTGTCGGCAGGTTGAACAATTGGCCAATTGCAGGGCCATTGGTTACCGTAGCAGTAGATGGGAAGAACCCAGCTTTCATGACTTCTGGTTGCCAGTTGTTTACGAAGGCATTAGAGCGAGCACTGTCACGTACTTGGTAAGCGCCATCCAATGAAACACCGAAGTTTTTATCTTCATTTACCCAGCTATAAAGACCAGAAGCTTCAGGAGTGGTTCTAGAGCCAGCAGTGCCATTTTTCAATGACTCGTCATCAACCGCTTTTAAACCAAAAGTGGCTTTATTGCCAGCATCCAATGGACGCAATGTTTTAACGTTAATCGTTGCACCCATACCGCCAGCAGCAAGATCTGCTCTGCCGGTTTTGTATACTTCTACACCATTAATGGTTTCTGAAGCCAAGTTAGAGAAGTCATAGGCACGTGAAGCGTTATCGCCAGTAGAGCCATTGCTCACGGCAGGCATAACACGACCATTCAAGGTAACCATGTTCAAAGATGGATCGATACCACGTACGGTTACCTGTGAACCTTCACCGTTGTTACGGCTGATAGATAGACCAGAAATACGTTGCAGAGATTCAGCCAAGTTGCTATCAGGCATTTTACCGATGTCTTCAGCATTGATGGCATCTACAACACCAACCGCATTGCGCTTGATATCCATAGCCGCGATCAAACTGGCCTTGATACCAGTTACTACCACTTCTTCAACAGCATCGTCCGCAAATGCGTGCATGCTAAAGCCTGCCATCGCATAAGACGCAACCGCAGAAGCGATTAGCTTCTTCTTAAAGCTTTTAGATTTGTTCATGGAGCTCTCCTTTATTCATCGTCAGGAATTATTTATTTTGTTTCCAGCACATCAAGACTTTCTCAATTCCGGCCAACTAGGGCACACCATCAGGAAAATCTTACGGAACCTAGCCTTAATCATCTTTTAAACAAAGAAAAAGTAAGGCGTATAACCCACTGGTTCGCGCAACAAACTACTACCAAGTGACAGCGCTGTCAACAAATGCGCTCCGGTTTTTTATTCTACTGAAAACAATAACTTGCAGTATTTTGTTCTAGTCATATTGACTATTAATTTTGTGCTTTTAGTCTTAAAATCCGGCAAATGAAACAGAGTTACAAACAGAAAAACCAACAAAATCAACAATATTTTGTGATGTATGGAAAATAAATTACCTATAAATGTAACCGATTAACCAAAATCCAAAGTACTTATAAACCAGCCTCCAGAAGGTAAGAATAGATATTCGATCAAGGTAAAATTAGCGAAAATGAAGAAAGTGGGTAGGCGATTTAGCGAGCCATTTAACACCTTGACTCATAATGCTCGAATAGTACTAAAGAAGGATCAATTATCGGCATGGAAGCCACTTACAAGCTCTTGCTCCGCAACCGCAATGCATTGCCAATTACCGAGACAGAACTCAATGCCATAGCAGCGCTGGCAATCATTGGGCTTAATAGTATGCCAAACCAAGGGTAAAGAACTCCCGCCGCGAGCGGCACACCGAGAAAATTGTACATAAAGGCGAAAAATAAATTCTGGCGAATATTTTTCATGGTGTGTTGACTAAGTAAGCGCGCCTTGGCGATACCCCGCAGATCGCCTTTTACTAGAACTATGTATGCGCTGTTCATTGCAACATCAGTACCTGTGCCCATGGCAATGCCAACATTAGCCTGTGCCAAGGCGGGCGCATCGTTTATACCATCGCCCGCCATAGCGACTAAACGGCCTTGGGCTTGCAAGGTTTTTAAGACCTGTAATTTATCTTCTGGCAACACATCGGCTTTAAAGTCATCAATCCCAAGTTGTTGAGCCACAACCGCCGCCGTTGCAGCATTGTCACCAGTGAGCAGAATAATGTTTAAACCGGCTTTATGTAATTGCGCCACAGCGCCGAAGGAGGTGGATTTAATAGGATCTGCAACACTGATAATTCCCGCCAGCGTTTGATTTACACTGAGAAACACCACGGTTTGCGCAAGACTGCGTAATTTTTCGACTTGGGGCGCGAGTTGGGCGATATCAATGTGTGCATCTTGCATCATGCGTAAATTGCCAAGGGCAAGCGATTGCCCTTGCAGTTTTCCGCGCACACCTTTACCTGTGATAGATTCAAATTGCTCGATGTTTTGTAAGGGTACGCTGTGTGATTTGGCATGACTCACAATAGACATCGCCAAGGGATGTTCACTTAATGCCTCTAAACTTGCGGCATAACTTAAAATATCGGAGGCAGTAAACTCCACCGCTGGAATAACTGCCTGTACCTGCGGCTTGCCCTCGGTCAGGGTACCGGTTTTATCAACCACCAGCGTGTCAATTTTCTCCATCAACTCCAGCGCTTCAGCGTCTTTAATCAGTACCCCCTCAATTGCACCCCGCCCTATGCCCACCATAATAGAAATAGGGGTTGCCAAACCCAAGGCACAAGGACAAGCAATAATTAATACCGAGACTGCGGCAACTAATGCGTTAGCGAAAGCGGGAGGCGGCCCGACAATAGCCCAAATGGCAAAAGCACTAACCGCGACTGCCATGACGGCAGGCACAAACCACGCAGAGACTTTATCCGCTATTTTTTGAATGGGCGCGCGTGAACGGCTCGCTTCATTCACCCGCTGCACAATGCGCGCGAGCAAGGTATCCGCGCCGATTTTACTTGCGCGCAATAAAAAAGTACCCGCCTGATTCACTGTGCCAGCAGTAACGCTATCATCTACTTTTTTCTCGACCGCCAAGGGTTCACCGGTGATCATGGACTCATCAACATTGGAGCCGCCCTGTGTGACAGTGCCATCTACCGGAATTTTTCCGCCTGGTTTTACCCGGAGAATATCGCCCACTTGTACCTGATCGAGAGGCACCTCTTCCTCTACACCAGCGGTGTTTATGCGCAGCGCAGTGTTGGGCGCAAGCTCCAACAACGATTTAATTGCATCATTCGTATGCAATCGAGCGCGGAGTTCTAATACCTGCCCCATTAATACTAAGGTGATAATGACGGCAGAGGCTTCAAAATAGAGCGGTGTCATACCATGCATTTTGAAGGCATCAGGCAGCCTATCGGGAAACAACAACGCAAATAAACTAAACAAAAATGCGGAACCTGCGCCCAGCCCAATTAAGCTGAACATATTTAACTTCCATGTTTTAAAGGATATAAAAGCACGCCCAAACAATGGCAAGCCACACCAAACCACAACAGGTAGCGCAAGCATCGCCTGCAGCGCATTAAACAGCGCGACATTCATACGGTGATGTAAATTTAACTCAGGAATTAAATCGCTCATGCTGACCAAAAACAGAGGCGCACTAAACACAAGGCTAACCCAAAAGCGCCTTGTCATATCAAGTAATTCACCGCTGTCGGTATCCAAGGACGCACTCATAGGCTCCAAAGCCATCCCACACAGTGGGCAAGTACCCGAACTGTCCTGTTGAATTTCGGGGTGCATGGGGCAGGTATACAATATATTTTTTGTCGCTTGCGTCAGTGGCGTTTGATGTTGTGTTGCGAAGGGATGTATATATTGCAGCGGGTTTGTACGGAATTTTGCTAGGCATTGCCCACTGCAAAAATAATAGGTGACCGCATTATGGATGAATGATTTTTCTACATTTGCGGTTGTTTTCATGCCGCAGACAGGATCGAGATAAGGCTTATCGCCTGCAGTAGGCAACGCTGGATCACAACAATTATGCAGAGGCAATGTCGAACGTGTCATAACGCCACCTAGAGATACCAAGACTCCATTAAGACTAGCCCTTAGCGAAGAATACCGTTTGATGCCTATCAACAATAAGGAATATCAACCATGAGTAGAAACTATTTACCATAAACATAGTTCCGCTTAGGCTCCGATTGATTAAGATTGATCTACACTCTTTAATATATTTTTACACTTCAAAGGTAGACCACCATGAATATGACTTTCGGCTCCGCCGCTTTTCGCTTCAAATTGTTGTTATCTTTGGTAGTTTTATGGCCTTCCAGTTATGCTTTGGCCAATGTCGCCCTGTCAAAAGTGGTTCCCTTAGCCAACGCCAAGCTGGACTCAACACCAACAGAGCTGATTATTGAATACGAAAAACCCGTTGCGCTCACAAAATTAACATTGACCGATAACGACAAAAATACCGATATCAATTTTAACTTCAAAGCCGATAGCAAATTAACAGATAAATACAAATTCCCCCTGCCTAAATTGAATGGTGGTGAATATATGGTGAGCTGGACGGCTATGGACAATGATTTACACAGCAAAAGCGGCGCTTTTTTATTTACGGTAAAAGCGACTACGTTAGCCACTGCAAAAGCGGCGGACGCCAAAACAAAACATTAACTCACTCAATTATTCTCATTAGGGGCTGGCCATTTTGTGAAATGTAGAGAGTGCTGGCCCTTTATCGTTATTGAACAGATAACTGTACTGGTATCATTGCTCCCCTTGAAGTACTGCCGATATAAGTTGGCTGTAAATTCCCACCCGCCAAAATAAATAGTTGGAAAACACTCCAATGTTTTTTGATGCACCCTCGTGCGTTATCCGACAGGTTCAGTCATGACAAACTTAGACAATCAAACCCCAACACCACCCAATGTCAGTTTTTGGGAAGCCTTCCGTTTCTGGTTAAAACTGGGTTTTATCAGCTTCGGTGGGCCTGCGGGACAAATTGCCATCATGCATCAGGAATTGGTAGAAGAGCGCCGCTGGATCAGTGAAAAACGCTTTTTACACGCCCTTAATTTCTGCATGGTGTTACCGGGGCCGGAGGCACAACAATTGGCTACCTATATCGGCTGGCTGATGCATCGCACGTGGGGCGGGATTGTCGCTGGAACGCTGTTTGTATTGCCATCGCTGTTGGTGTTAATTGGTTTATCATGGGTTTATATCGCCTATGGTGAACTCACATGGGTAGCGGGTTTGTTCTATGGCATAAAGCCTGCCGTAACCGCGATAGTGGTACAAGCAGCACATCGTATAGGTTCGCGGGCGCTCAAAAATAATGTGCTTTGGGCGATAGCCGCTGCAGCCTTTGTGGCGATTTTCGCGCTCAATCTTCCCTTCCCCTTCATTGTCATTAGCGCAGGCCTTATAGGCTATTTTGGCGGGCGCTTTGTACCTCAATATTTCAATGCCAATAGCAACCACGGCAAGACACAAAAATCTTACGGCGCTGCCTTAATTGATGATCACACCCCCACCCCAGAACACGCAAAATTTCGTTGGCTGCCTCTAGTAAAAATTGCTTTTGTCGGTGCGATTTTATGGGCTGCCCCTATGGGGTTGCTTGTCGCCACCCAAGGCTGGAATGGCACACTCACTCAAATGGCGTGGTTTTTTACCAAGGCCGCACTGCTTACCTTTGGCGGGGCTTACGCCGTTTTGCCCTATGTCTACCAAGGCGCCGTGGGGAGTTACGCATGGCTCAGCCCCACACAAATGATTGACGGTTTAGCGCTGGGCGAAACCACCCCCGGACCGCTGATTATGGTAGTGGCGTTTGTGGCGTTTGTGGGCGGTTATGTAAAAGCCGTTTTTGGGTCAGATATGCTCTTTGTCTCAGGCGCAGTAGCCGCAACACTGGTGACGTGGTTTACCTTTTTGCCCTCATTTCTGTTTATTTTGGCGGGCGGCCCTTTGATTGAATCCACTCACGGCGAATTAACATTCACCGCTCCATTAACGGCAATTACCGCTGCTGTGGTAGGGGTGATTTTAAACCTCGCCTTATTTTTTGGTTACCACGTGATTTGGCCGACCGGCTTTAACGGCAACATGGATTGGCTGTCGGTGATCATTGCGCTGGGCGCAGCGGCAGCCTTGTTTACGTTCAAACGCAATGTCATTCATGTTATTGCAACCTGCGCCATCATTGGGCTACTGGTGAAAACAGCAGGTACTTATTTATAAATTTCAAGATGGGTTGATCGACGCGCGATCAACCGTTCCAATCACCCACATTCTTGTGTAATCCATTCGCAGCGCTATGCGTCGTCACACCATCTGCGCAAAACCGAACTTAGCGGTTAAAACGATAGTCAAAACACCCCCGAAAAGTCGCCATATAAATATTTACGCCAAATTTATTTGCCAAGGCAAACATTGTTAAGGCAGAATTTGTCTTGGCAGTATTATTAACGGCAAACATTAACTAGGCAAATACACCATGAGCCATTATGACCCCGACAACTTTGAATCGCAGAAAAGTCTAGGTTATCTACTGAAAATCAATCATTCGCTGATTCACGACTGCGGCGAACGTTTATTTTCTACCCATGACATCAGCTTTATACAGTGGCTAACGCTGTTCAAGTTGAACGAAGGTAAAGCCTTAACTGCCAGCGATTTATGCCGCCGCATGATGCATGACAATGGTGCCCTCACCCGCCTCTTAGACCAATTGGAAGAACGCGGCCTATTAGTGCGTGAACGCAGTACGCAAGACCGCCGCGTGGTGAATTTGCTCATCACTGATAGCGGCAGGCAAAAAGTGAAAGAGCTAACACCACTGGTGGTTAATAACCTCAATATGGCTTTGGAAACGTTCAGTAGCGATGAATTCTTGGAATTGATTCGCCTGCTGGAAAAACTAAAAGACAGCCTGCAATGCTACAACAGCACGCAGGCAGAAGCAGATCAGGCTAATTAAGCTCTGCGCCTTAAACCTCTCGATAGTCGGACAACAGCGAGAAACCTCATGAGACCTTTACTATTCCGCTCACGCCTCTGGCTCGCACTGGGTACAGCTCTGCTGCTCTCCAGCTGCGTGTCGCCACCCCATGATGAACCCCATTTACAGCAACTGGACAGCCAAAAACTAGGCTTACACGACACCCAATCGCCGCGCGCCGCCGATGGCTGGTGGAAAGTGTTTGGCGATGAACAGTTGAACGGCTTAATCGGCAAAGCCTTAAACAACAGCCCCAGTCTGGGCGAGGCCTTGGTACGTGTGCGCTTGGCACAAGCACAGGCGATTGCTGCCGGCGCCCCCTTAAAGCCGGGCGTATCACTGAATGGCGATGAAACCCGCCAACGCCTCTCTGAAAACTACATTTATCCCCCTGCTGCTGCCGGTTTTGGTCTTGCCGGGGGCGATCTAGTGTGGATGGGGCAAGCCAGTTTGAACTTGACTTGGGACTTGGACTTTTGGGGTCACCAATCCAACCTGCTGAAACAAGCGCGCGGCAAAATTGACGCGGCGGCGTTGGATAGCTTCTCCGCCAAACTTGCCCTGTCAGGTGCCTTGGCACAATCCTACGTGGAATTATACCGCGCTTACGCCTTGGTCGATATCGCCAAAGAAAATGAACAGCAGCGCGAAACTTTGCTTAAACTGACCAAAAGCCGTGTCAAAGCAGGACTAGATTCACAAGTGGAATTAAAGCTAGCTGAAGCCGCCTTGCCGCAGGCTCACAATACCCGCTTGCAGGCTGAAAACCAGCGTGATTTAGCCATTCACAACCTAGCTGCGCTCTCCGGCCAAGGTGCCGATGCCTACGCAGATATTGGCCGACCACAATTAACACCCGATGTTGTACTGCCTTTACCGAATGAATTAACGCTGGATTTACTGTCACGTCGACCTGACATTCTTGCAGCCAAAGCCCGCGTGGAAGCGGCCACGGCTGGCAGAGCCGCCGCTAAAGCAGCCTTTTACCCAGACGTAAATTTGAATGCTTTTGTCGGTTTACAAGCGGTTGGGTTAAATAAACTGACAGAATCTGGTAGCACTATTTATGGTGCCGGCCCTGCTATACACCTGCCCATCTTTGACTCGCAACGCCTAAAAGCAGGTTACATAGGCGCAACAGCTGAATTGGACGCTGCTGTTGCCAGCTATAACGATACCGTGCTGAAAGCAATACGCGATGTGGCCGATCAGCTGAGCCGTAATGAATCGCTGAACCGTCAATTAGCGCAAGCTCAGCAATCGCTGGCTTTTAGCGAGGGCGCTTATAAGCTGGCGCAGGGGCGTTACAAAGCAGGTTTAAGTTCACAGCTCGTTGTACTTAATGCTGAAACCAACTTACTGAACGCACGCCGCGATTTGGTGGCTTTACACACCCAATCGCTGATTACCCGCGTGACACTCTTGCTGACCTTTGGCGGTAGTTTTGACCCCGCAACGGCCAATACAGCACTTACTTCCACCAATGTTACCGGTCAACCGGGAGCCTGATTATGACAACAAACAACGAATCAACTCTTCCTATTAATGGCAAACGCAACCAGCGTTTACTCCTGCTGGCCGCGTTAGTTGCTGCAGGCGCAGTCGCTTACAGTGCCTATTATTTTTTACATGCGCGCTATTTTGAAAACACAGACGATGCCTATGTAGCTTCCGACCTCGTGCAAATTACCAGTGAAGTTGCCGGTACGGTAACTAGCGTCAAAGTGGACAACACCCAACAAGTAGAACGCGGTCAACTTTTGATTGAGTTAGACCAAGCCGATGCCAGCATCGCAGTTGCCTCTGCAGAGGCGGAGTTAGCGCGAACTGTGCGCAATGTCAGCGGCTTATTCTCTAAATCCAAAGGCCTAAAAGCCGTGGTTAATGCCCGCAAAATCGCCTTGGATAGCGCCCGTGCCGATTTGCAGCGCCGTGAAAAAGTAGCTGCTGAAGGTGGTGTTTCTGGCGAAGAACTGCAACATGCGCGCGATCAAGTAGCGCAATTGGAAGCTGCCTTAGCTACCAGCAGTGAAGAATTGGTGACCAACAACGCCCAAATTGAAGACACGACCATTGCCAATCACCCCCAAGTGTTGGCTGCCGCTGCCAGTGTACGTCAAGCCTCATTGGCATTAAAACGCACACAAGTAGTAGCGCCAGTGAGTGGTACTGTAGCGCGCCGCAACGTGGAAATTGGCAGCCGTATTGCCGCGGGTACGCCTTTATTGGCCGTAGTTCCACTAGACAACGCATGGATTGAAGCCAACTTCAAAGAGGTGCAATTGGAACATATGCGCGTTGGACAACCCGTAGAGGTTTATTCAGATATTTACGGTAAAGACGTGAAATACCACGGCAAAATTGCCGGCTTAGGTGCAGGTAGCGGTGCAGCCTTCAGCTTGTTGCCACCGCAAAACGCCTCTGGTAACTGGATTAAAATTGTACAGCGCGTACCTGTACGCATTGCACTCGATGCCAAAGAGCTGGCGCAAAACCCGCTTCGCGTAGGCTTGTCTATGCGTGTTGAAGTGGATATGCACGATACCAGTGGCTCATTGGTCGCCACCCAAGTACGTGCCGCTGCACAACAAATAGTCGCTTCAGGTGACCATGACGCCAAAGTGGACGAAAAAATTGCCGCCATTATCAAGCGCAACAGCCATGTGCAAATACCTGCAACCCTGACCGAATAAAGGTGACTTGTGAGTAATACAACTGCAAGCAATCCGCCTGCCCTGCCGCCCGTGGGTCTACCCAATGGGTTGGTGGCCGCGGCGTTGGCACTGGGTACATTTATGCAGGTGCTGGATACCACCATCGCCAATGTATCAATTCCTACCATTGCCGGTAACTTGGGGGTATCTTCCGACCAAGGCACTTGGGTAATCACCTCTTTCGCCGTGGCCAACGGTATTTCAGTGCCGCTCACCGGTTGGTTGATGCAACGCTTTGGTGTTGTGCGCACCTTTGCCGTATCAGTACTGTTATTTACCTTAGCGTCCTTCCTATGTGGTATCGCTTGGAGTCTACCATCGCTTATTGCCTTTCGTATTTTGCAGGGCGCTGTATCCGGACCCATGATTCCCGGCTCTCAAGCACTCTTATTATCGATCTTCCCGCCCCATAAAAAGGGCACGGCGCTGGCGGTGTGGTCTATGACAACACTGGTTGCACCAATTTGCGGACCTATTCTGGGCGGCTATATTTCCGATAATTATTCATGGCCGTGGATTTTCCTGATGAATGTACCCGTAGGATTATTCTGCGCCTATGTTTGCTGGGCCGGGTTAAAAAACCGCGAGACACCCACGCGCAAATTGCCGATTGACGGTATCGGCTTGGGGTTGCTGGTGGTGTGGGTTGGTTCGCTGCAAATCATGCTGGACAAAGGCAAAGACGCCGACTGGTTTAACTCTGGCTTCATCATCGTAATGGCTCTCATTTCACTGGTAGGTTTTATCGCCTTTATGATTTGGGAACTGAGCGAAAAGTATCCCATTATCGATTTGTCACTGTTCAAAAATCGCAACTTTGGTATAGGCACATTAGCGCTTTGTTTAGGCTATGCAGTGTTCTTTGGTGCCGTAGTGCTGCAACCCTTGTGGATGCAAACGTGGCTGGGCTATAACGCCACGTGGGCGGGGCTGATAGCCGCACCCAGCGGCATGGTGGCGGTATTAATTTCACCCTTAGTGGGTAAATACATCACCAAGTTGGATGCACGCCTGTTTGCTACGTTTTCCTTCGGCGTGTTTGGGATTTCCTACTTTATGCGCGCCGGCTATACCGCCGATGCCAGCTACCACGCCTACATTATGCCGCTGTTGGTACAGGGAATTGCAATGGCGATTTTCTTCATCGCCATGTTGTCGATTATCTTGGAAGGCGTACCGCCGCAGCAAATTCCAGCCGCATCGGGGTTATCTAACTTCTTGCGGATTACCGCCGGCAGCTTCGCGGCCTCTATCACTACCACGCTGTGGGATAATCGTTCAGCCCTGCACCAAACTCGGTTGGCCGAAGCTTCCAGCATTTACGACGCTAATTTGCGCGAGGCCACCAGCAGTTTGTCCTCTTTGGGCTTAACTCAGCCACAATCACTGGCGGTACTCACGCGCGAGCTAGGCAACCAAGCGCATTTAATGTCGATAGTGGATTTCTTCTGGCTGGCCGGTTGGCTGTGTTGGGCGATTGCCGGATTGGTGTGGTTCACTCGTCGCCCGAAGGGAGGCGGACAGGCACCCGCTGCTGCAGATTAAGTAATTGTTTACACCATTTGTTTACTCTATCGCTTCGATGACTAACTTCTCTTGGTCGTCGAAGCGATCAGCATTAGAATAGCCGCCTCTTTTATGGAGACCATAATGACAAAGGCTGGCTATGCGTTTATTTAAAGAATTATTTTTCTTCGGCCTCGTGGGCGTGCTGGGCTTTATCGTCGATACCGCTGTGCTCTACGCGCTCAAAGGCGCACTCGGCCCCTACTATGCACGCGCTATTTCATTTGTGGTGGCGGTATTCGCCACTTGGTTAGCTAACCGCACGCTGACTTTTAAGGCCAAAAAATCGGACATGAAAAAGCACGCAGAATTTGCCGTGTATTTTGGTTTGATGCTCTTTGGCGGCGCGGCCAATTATGGCGCCTACGCATGGTTGCTACTGCATAACGACTGGGTATTACAAAACCCCATTGTAGGGGTAGCTGCTGGCAGCCTTGCCGGCATGTCGATCAATTTTATGACTTCGCGTTTTATTGTGTTTCGCAAACACAAACACGCCTGATTTTTACCGCCTTCTAACACACGGTTAACATGACTTATTCAAGCCTTTCGCCCGATTACTTGCAGCGCTTTGGCGGCATCGCCCGCTTATACGGACAAGATGCACTCGCCGCCTTGCACAAGGCTCATTTTGTGGTGATAGGTTTGGGCGGTGTCGGCACTTGGGCGGCTGAAGCGCTGGCACGTTCTGGTGTGGGAGAATTAACGCTCATCGAATTAGATGATGTCTGTGTAACAAATACCAATCGCCAATCTCACGCACTCAAATCCACCATCGGCCATGCTAAAAACGCCGTGATCGCAGCGCGATTAAAAGACATCAACCCAGATATTATTATTCATTCTGTGGATGATTTTATCGACCAAGACAACATGAAAAGCTTAATTGGCACGCAGCACCATGTAGTAATTGATGCAATGGATGCCGCTCATATTAAAGCCCGTTTAGTAGCTTATTGTTTGGCAATAAAAGTGCGTTTAATTACCGTGGGTTCTTCGGGCGGAAAACGCAACCCGCAGCTGGTAAAAGTCGATGACTTGGGCCGCACCGAAAGCGACCCTATGCTGGGAAAAATTCGCACACATTTGTATCGCCACCACAATTTTGCACGCGATAAAAACCGCAAATTTCGCGTAGATGCCGTCTTCTCCACCGAGCAAATGGTCTACCCCAAACCCGATGGCAGTGTGTGCATGGACAAACAGTTCTTGCAAGAAGGCGTTAAGCTGGATTGCGCCGGTGGCTTTGGTTCAAGCGTGATGGTGACCGGTACTTTTGGATTTGTGGCAGCAACACGCGCTATTGAACGCTATCTGAGCCAGCAACAGGATTAAACGGCGTCTACCAAACTTTTCGCACGCGCAATAATCACCTGCAAACCATTATTGCGCGAGGGCGTTAAATGTTTTTCCAACCCCGCATCGGTTAATAATTGGGTGAAATTCACCGCGTGGATTTGCATGTTAGTTTTCTGTTGCAATTGCGATAAGAGTAGAGCCGCTAATCCATTCATTATTCGGCTGTCGCTATCAAACGCAAAAAAATGCAACCCAGCTTCATTGGTATGTGCCAACCATACCGGTGTTTCGCAACCTTTTAGTTGGTATTTCGCAAGGCGCAATTCTGGTTTGGGATGAATAAGTTTTCCCCACTGCGTAATCAAGCGATATTGCGCCTGCCAATTTTGTGCAGCCATTAACTCGGCGAGAGAAACTTGACTTAAATCATCCAGGTTCAGCATAAACTTTCTTAAATTCCAAATAATGCACGTGCATTCTGTGTCGTTTGTGTGGCAATTTTTTCAATGGACTCGCCACGCAATTCGGCTAGCACTTGAGCAATTAACGGAATACTTTCTGGGCTATTCGGTGAGCCTTGCTTGCCACTGAGAGGCATATCAGGGGCATCCGTTTCCAGCACCAAAGCAGCTAATGGCAGTTGCGCCACTGCAGTGCGGGTTTTATTAGCGCGCGCATAGGTAATTGTGCCACCAATACCCAAGTAAAAACCCAACGCCCAATATTGTTGCGCTAGCTGAAGGCTACCGCTAAAGGCGTGAATAACACCGCCCTTTTTGAGCTTATATTTTTTTACAGCCAACAACAATTCAGTGTGTGCGTTGCGGCAATGAATAATAACGGGAAGCTGTGCGGCTATAGCCGCGCGCAAATGCACCTCTAAAATAGCCTGCTGTTTTAGCATTGGAATATCAATAAATGCATCCAAACCGCATTCACCTATTGCAACACAACCCGTTTGTTCAGCTGCCGAGATTAATTGTGAGAATAACTCTTCGTTGCTGACGCATTCATTACCCCACCAAGGATGCAAACCTACGCCAAAATAAATACCCGTGAAACTGCTACTCATCGTGGCTGCATGCTGCCATTGTGCAGGGTTCACGCCAGGTATTACCAATTGCCTCACGCCCAATGCTTGGCAATTGCGCCAAATGCGTTCGCGATGCACATCGAACTCGGTAAAATCAAAATGGCAGTGGCTATCAATATACATAATTTGAACCGACTAAATAGGCTGTGACGATAAACAACAAATATTTCACTGTAATCAGTTACATCCTCTGCCTATAATATTTTGTGCGATTTTTTTCAACTATTTTTCTCAAGTTACTACAAACAACGAAAGCATTCATAGCAATTAAGGCTATATTATAAAAACCAGCCAAGGTGGCAATGATCTGTGCAGGAGGATGTAGCGTTAATGCTTGACGACTCACTCAAAAAATTCCAGTTAGGACTGGTTTATCTTTTTGCCGTACTCGCGCTATTTGGTATTGGGCCCTTTGTGGTTCTGCGCTACTTGCACGGCCAAGTTTTACACGCGCTGCTCGATTTAGGCATAGTTACTGTGGCTGTGGGTATTGCTCTTCATTCCTACCAGCGAGGTGAGGTCGCGACCTTCGCCATGAATTTAGCCGCGGGCTTTTATACCTTGGGTGCAATAACGGTCGTCTATTTAAATAGCCCCATTTTTGTGTTTTGGATTTTCCCCGCAATTCTGTCCAATTTCTTTCTCTTGCGCCCTCGGATTGCTGTTGTTGTTAACCTCTGTTCTATTGTTGCGATTATTCCAATTGCCCTACACCTCAATCAAACGCTGGATAGATTTGGCATGTTGTCATCATTGCTGATTGGCAGCACTATGGCCTATTTGTTTGCTCATCTCACCGAGCAGCAGCGCAAGCGTTTAGAGATATTTGCATCGCAAGATCCGCTCACAAGTCTAGGCAATCGTCGAGCCATGGATGATGAACTGCGTACATGCGTTGATGATTTTAACCGCTATCAAACCCCAGCAACATTAATCGTCTTTGACTTAGACCATTTCAAAAGGATCAATGATAATTTTGGCCATAATACCGGCGATAAAGTGCTAGTGGATATGGGAAATTTACTGCTAGCGCGCCTGCGCAAAACAGATCGAGCGTTTCGCTTCGGCGGTGAAGAATTTGTACTCTTAGCACGTAAAACATCGCTACAGGAAGCGGCTATTATTGCCGAGCAAATTCGCCAAGAAATTGCTCAAAAAATCCAAGGTCCTAAAGGCAATATCACCGCCTCGTTTGGTTGTGCAAGTATTCAGCCCACGGAAAGCCGCGAACAATGGCTGGTGCGCGCTGACCAAGCTATGTATGCCGCCAAAGCCCAAGGACGCAATTGTGTAGTCTTGGCTAGCGCAACCGAATAAAAATTGGCGGAGATTTAAAACACAATCTGCACAATTCCCGCTATCATCCGCGTTAGGATAACAATACGGGTAACACTCACACCATTATGTACCACAGTTTTTTTGGCCTTAATGAGCCCGCTTTTTCCATAGCCGTCAACCCACGCTACCTGTATATGAGCCAACAGCACAAAGAGGCGCTGGCGCATTTACTCTATGGCGTAGCGGGCGGGGGCTTCGTGATGCTCACCGGTGAAGTTGGCACAGGTAAAACCACGATTATTCGCTGCCTGCTGGAGCAAATGCCAGAACATACTGACATAGCCATTGTCATGAACCCCATGTCCAATGTGCCTGAATTACTTACCACTATTTGTGATGAGCTAGGTGCAGATTACCGGCACCATGACCCCAGCATTAAAAACCTCACGGATGCACTACACGATTTTTTATTGAAAAATCACACGAAAGGACGCAACACTGTTTTATTGATTGATGAAGCGCAACTACTTTCGATACAAGCGCTGGAACAAGTGCGACTACTCACCAACTTAGAAACCACTACGCAGAAATTACTGCATATTATTTTGGTGGGACAGCCCGAGTTAAAAACCTTATTAGCCAAACCTGAGCTGCGCCAACTGGCACAACGGATTACCGCACGTTTTCACCTCACACCCTTAACACTGAGCGAAACCCAAGCCTACATTCGCCACCGTTTAAAAATCGCTGGCTTACCCGAAGGCCGCAGCCCGTTTCCCTATGCCATCATAAAACGCTTACATGCGTTTAGCGGCGGAATTCCGCGCCTAATTAATGTCATCTGCGAACGCTGCTTAATTGGTGCCTATGCGAGCCATCAACAACGGGTTGATAACGTTATTTTTAATGCGGCACGCAAAGAGGTAATGGGCGGGCTCGCACACAATCAACAGATGCACACGAAACTTTATTGGCAAAGCGCAGCCGCTGCTTTGAGTATCAGCGTACTCATTACGCTGCTTTATTTTATCAGTACCACACATACTGCCACTGCGAATCTAGCCAGAAAAAATACACAAGTGATGTCATCCGTGAGCAGTGTTTCTACGTCTGCACAATACAGTTCTAGTCCTAGCTATATCCTGCGAAATTATGTGGCGGCGGAAGATGTACTGCTTGGTTATTTGGGTTTGCCATTAGCACCCGATACTCGCCCCTGTGGAAAAAATCTTAAAATTGCGTATCAATGTGCAAAGGTTTCTGTACACACTTGGACAGATGTAAGCGACATAAATCGCCCCGCTATTTTGGTATTAAGCACACCAGAAAAATTTTCAACTTTTATAGTAATAATCGGCCTCAACAGTGAAAAAGCCTTAGTAATCGACGAACAAAAAGTACAAAAAATAATTTCCCTTGCGGATATAGGCCGTAACTGGACCGGTGAAATTTTTTATTTGTGGAAGAAGCCCATTGGCTTTAATGAGCCTATTGTGCTGGGCGACAGTAGCTCTACCGTTGAATGGGTTGCGCAACAATTTGCGAAAATCGATAAACAAAAAGAACCGCTCACCAACGATTTATTTAGCTTAGCGCTATACGAACGTATTAAAATTTTTCAGCAAAGTAAAAATATGAATGCAGATGGCAACATCAACGAGCCAACGCTGATGAAACTCAATGAAGTTATCGGCGTCGACAAAACCTTATTAACCAAATTTTAGTTATTAACATATGTCCCTACTTTTAGATGCACTGAACAAGGCCGACCAAGAGCGCAAGCGCCACGAAGCTATGCCTGGAATTGACAGCCACCACGAACAACCCCATGACGATGGGCACCGAAAAATCATACCGCTGATCTTACTGACTATCGCCATTATCTTGGTTGCGTTAGCCGCGATTATGTATTGGAAGGCCAAGACCCCAACCACCATCACACAACCCACAAATAGCTTCAAGATAACACAGCCCCCCCATGCACAACATGAATTACCGACCGTTGCAAACTCGCAAACTCCCGTAAGCGAGCTCAGCAAGACGAACGACAGTGAAACACTGACGGATGAGGATGACAAGGTGGCCAATCTCTATCAACAAAATGCCCCCTCTACCGCAAATGCTACGCTGACAATCTCTACACCTGCATCGGCAGATGACTCTGCAACCAACAAAAACACCAGAAGCAGCGCCACGCAAACTCAAGCGTCAAGTGAAAGCATTCCGCCTGTTGAAACACCAACCTCAATTGCACAATTTTCTAATTTACCGGAACTGCACGATTTACCCAGTGGCATATTGGAAAAAATACCCAGCCTGAATTACAGCGAACACAATTACAACGCTAACGGCGGCAGTGTAAAAATCAACGGCGTAATGAGACACGCTAATGAGCAAATTGCCAATGGTGTAGTGATCGATAAAATTCTGGAAGACGGCATGATTCTGCATATAGATAACTATGCATTTAAAATGCGCGCATTAAATAGCTGGGTAAATATGTAAATTAATGTACAGAGAAAAATGAAGCCGGAACTACGCCGGCTTAAAACTCAAGAATGGATTTATCAACTTACCTAACATGCCGGTAATTTTCACCGGAGCTTCAATGACCGACAAACACAAACAATCCTGATTTTGGGTAGCCGTTGGTCGGTGAATTTCACCTGGGTTACGCACTAAAAAATCACCGGCGGTATACACGCCATCTTCATCGGAAAAGCTACCGTGTAATACCAGCGTAATCTCCATACCGTTATGATCATGCTCAACCACTTTGCCGCCACTATTAATACGCTGAAAGGCAACTTCATATTCTCGCTGCCCTGCAATTAAACGCGCCGTTTTTAACGCCGGCGATGATCGCTGCCAAGCTAGCTTTCCATTACTGGGTAATAATTTGGCTATAACTTTAGGCAGATTCGCCAACATAGGATCATGTTGATATGCGGGATGTAAGGCGAGTTTTTTTGGGGCACTGACGTGGACTTGCTCAGAAACAACTTGCTGCTCTTTTTCAATGCGCGCGATGACTGTTTCAAAGGTGCTTTGTGCTACTGCTTCTGCTTGGCTTTGCGACAATATCGCTGCACCCAATTTATTCAACTGCTCTACACGTTGTCGGCACTGCACACACAATTGTAAGTGAGCACAAACACTCACGCCCAACGCAATTGCCAAACCGCCACTGGCATATTCGGTGAGCAAGTTATCATCTGGGTGATATTTAATCATATACGCGGCCCCCAGTTTTTCTCGGCGGATTTATCCGCGCCTACAATAAGCGTTTGCAATTTTTTCAAACCAATACGCACTCGCGATTTAACCGTACCTAAGGGCAATCCCGTTTCACTGGCAATCTGCTGGTGGGTTTTGCCCTGCATATAAACCTGAATTAACACTTGGCGCTGCTCCGGTGGCAATTGTGTAAATGACTGCTCAATCAAAGCTTCATTGCTAGCTTGCTGCAAATACACAAATGCACCTTCGTCATCGGATTCATCCCAGATATCATCAATTTCAATGCCATCTGAACTATGAGGTTGGCGCTGATTGCGGCGCATCAAGTCTATGCGACAGTTACGCATAACCGTATAAATCCACGTCGATGCCGCCGCTTTACTTGAGTCATAGCCAGGCGCTTTTTGCCAGACTTTAAACATCACCTCTTGCACAATTTCTTCCGCCGCGTCGGCCGGAAAATTAGCATTCAGATTCCCCAAGCAAAAGCCTTTAATCAGGGGTGCAAAGTGCGCAAATAGTTGCGCAAAAGCCTGCTGGTCACGCACGCGGCCTACCTGCTCCAGCAAACAGCTCCATGTATCTTGGCGCTGGCTTTTATCTGAGCTAATTGTGGGGATGGAAACCATAAGCTTCTCGTTCAAATCGTGTTACACAATTTTACGGGTGAACTACCCGTTTGGATCACACGCCAGTTTAAAAAATTAAGCCCCATGAAACGACTCAAGTCCATGTAAGTACCATAGCGCATGATCCAAACCCTAACTAAGCGCGTAAATATTAACAATCAGTCATTTTTTATCTTTTTTGATGCACCACACCGCCACATGAAACGCAGGCTATGACAATGGAATACGCAAATACGCAGGATAGCCCCCAGAAGGGCACATTGAATATTGAACAATTTAAACAGCTGTATCATCAGTTTGACCGAGCCACACTCGCTCAGCTCCACGAAGTCTATAGCCCAGCCATTAGGTTTAAAGACCCAGTGCATCAACTAGAC
>Ga0209067_10000064_pt1 | contig 70893 bp, 61 predicted proteins | sample ColStrG_CSR_2013_FD_187199 | JGI IMG/M metagenome (GOLD analysis project Ga0209067, IMG submission 187199) | Freshwater sediment microbial communities in response to fracking from Pennsylvania, USA - Cold Stream Run_MetaG_CSR_2013 (SPAdes)... | ecosystem: Environmental > Aquatic > Freshwater >...
GACTTTAATATCTCCAATAATTCAAAATTCAAACTTGAACGATGTGTCATGGACACATCTGGATCTTTTTCAGATAAGTAAGGAAAAGTACTTTGTTCTGTTGAAAGCATGCAGTGCTTTCTGCGAAGATCATATCAGTTGAACCAACAAGGAATTGATAATGTTCATGATGTTTAAATCCATCTTGCTAAACATCTCGAAAAGCACCATCTTATGCTGCAATCGTGTGCTGATTTTTAGACGCTAACCAAGAAGGGATGGTCAAACCGTTCGAGTACGCTCATCGCAGTCAAATCCAGAAAGCTAGGAATGGCTTGCTTCGTATCTTTCTCATTAATATAAGAATTATATTAATGCTCAATAGGAGTAACTTATGTCATCCAATAACAGCAATAGCGGTTCGCCACTTTCAGTGTTGAGTTTTGTTGATGGCTTATGGGATTTAGAAAAAGTAGCAAAACTAATTTATTTTACACTATGTTTTGATGTTCTGTTTTTCTTTTTAAAAGGAAATGGCTTATTTGGCATTAAGTTAGGTAAAGAGTTTGATCTCTCAATTGCTGATCTCGCAGGAATGGTTATTGCCTTGGGAATTTTCTCATCAATCATACTTGAAGTAACAACACTGTGCTTCAACCTGATACTGGTAAGAATAAAACATAGTAAACTTTTTCAAATAAGAGATGAAAGAATCTATCAAAAATCATCAACAGAAGTTTACATGTATGAATTACGAGAGGATGCTTTAAATAATGGAGATGACATGTCATTTAAATTATACATCGAAGAAAAAAACAACTTAGAAAAGAGTTTTAAAGATAGGAGGTTGAGTGAGATAATTTCATTTGGAACTTTTTTTGCTTTTTCTATAGAGTGGTATTTATCGGCATCAAGTGGTTCCAGTAAAATGTTTATTGACTGGTTATGGGAACAATCAATATATAGAGATCCAACAACACCACATTTCCTTATTGGTCTGTTAGTTTGGTTGGCATTATTTTTCTATTCAGTAGGAATCTGTTGGCCGACAGATCATAACGGTAAATTTTACTATCCAAGGCTTGCTAAGAAATTGCGTAAAAAAGAAGATGAGTGGAAGAAAAAACTTGATATTATGTAATTATATTGAGGAGATTATATATCTCCTCAATCTTAAAAATTAGGACATTCTCTGGTTTATCGATGTGTGATAGAGGTTCAATAATTATAAAATTATAAGTGAGGTAGAATTATTTGAATAATCATCTTAAATACTTATTCAAATCCCCGAACTAAAACAGAGAATTTGAACTGAGTTCCTGACTCTCTGTTTTATAATAAAAAATACATATTTCCGAATGTCAGGAAAGGTTATATAACAACCGCACTATCTGTGAAATATAAAAAGAATGACGACATACCTATGACATCACATTCATTGGTAATATAAACCGTCAGTTATGAATTAATTTCTACCGCGCCATCCGGCTTGCTCAACCCTTCACAGCTGAAAACAAGTTTTCGACTGTTCAGCGTTTATCAGATAATAATATTATTTTTGTATTGCCTTTCCCAGCATGGAAGAAAAACGGCTCTGGTAACCCAGACTCAGTCCATTTCCCTTATCCTTATTATCTTTTATTGAACAATCTTTTTTTAATTCAGGATCTACTGTTCCGACTTGCTGTTTCTCTCGTTTACTTTTTACTGTTGAAATTTTATTTTTCTGTTCTTTTTTCATGTTTTCATTTTCTCTGGCTCTGGCCCCGTTACTTATGAACCTTTTGCGTTGTTCTTCTGTCAGCCTAGCACAAGTAATAAGAAAGCCTACTAGCATATCCTGATCAACGTCCAGTCCAAGATACTTTGCAACCTCACCACCCAGCACAATTTTCCTGTGCGTTTTCTCTTTGCGACTCAGTGCTTTTTCTTTTGTCGTTAATCTGTTCAGTTCCTGTTGTGCTGATGCTAATAGCTGGCGTAAATTTTTTCTTTCCATAATTATCTCCTGTTTTTGGTTTTTCATACCTGGCATGATTTAAAAAATTCCTTTCACTTATTTTTTCGTATCCAGACATCAGGCTTTTAAGGTTTTAATAATTTATGCCTCCACGCAGAGGCATAATCACTCTCTTTGTCATTTTCATTTTTTTATTTAACTCTTTAATTATTAAATAACATATTTGTTTTTACTTGCAAACTTTACAACCATTAAATTCCGGGTTATATTATTAGTGTGAGAAATAATAAAATATCCCTTCTTCGTTTTATATCCCTTTACCCCTAAGCTTACGCGCCTCTTCGTTCGGCGCTTAAATCCAGAGAAAAACTTAACCATTGTTTTATTGTTATTCGGCGATTAGCTGAATAAAAAAATAAATACAATGCCCACTTATACATTGCTTCGCAACGTGTGGGCCTGGCGGGGGCCTTAAAGTCAACACCAGCGTTTTTCTTGCGAAAAACTAAAAGCAGCAAGGGTCAACACTTAAAAAAAATTAAAACCAACAGGAGTAATTATTGTAGTATGGCAATATTTCATTTATCGTTTAGCATGCTAAAAAGATCCGCAGGAAAATCTTCCTGTTATCTTGCCGCCTATAATGCAAGAGAAAGAATAGAAGACCTGAGAACAGGAGACGTGTACGATTATTCATATCGTTCCGACCTGTTCCACCATTGTATTCTTGCGCCAGAACACACACCTTTTAATTTTATTGAAAACTCTGCTGTATTGTGGAATGAAATCGAAAAAGTTGAAAAAAGGAAAGACGCCCAGCTCTCACGTTATTTTGATATCGCTATTCCTGTTGAACTGGATAACGATGCCAAAATCGCGTTGGTTAAAAACTACTGCAAACGTAATTTTGTCAGTAAGGGCATGATTGCCGATATCTCTTTCCATGACCTTGACGGTCATAATCCCCATGCTCACGTTATGCTGACGCTGCGCGAGATAACACCAGAAGGTTTCGGCAACAAGAACAGAAGCTGGAACGAGCATGATGTAATGGACGAGTGGCGAGCTTCGTGGTCGAGAATGTCTAACCGTGCACTGGAACGTGCTGGTTCCAAAAATCGTATGGATCACCGTTCCCTTGCAGCACAGCGTGAAGAAGCGATTGCTCTGGCTAAGGCGGCAAAGGAAAAGGGAAGACTGGATATCGCTAATGAACAACTGGCAAGAGCCATTGAACTTAACCGCCCTGCAACAACACGAATAAACCGCAGGTCATGGCATACCAGAAAAGCCAAAGCCTTACGTGCCGCAGAACAATTGCAAGCCGCACAAGCAAAACAGACAGCTGACGATTTCAGGCAGTTGTTTAACAGTGATGTGGGTCATCTCATTACCGTCAACCTCAACACATTCCGCATTGAACGTCAGAAATCAAAACCAGCACCACAACCCCCGGTACAGCGTTCGCCAGAATCTGCTCATCTACCTGAGCTGGTTGTTCCCGAAAGAAAACGTCGCTTCAAGCCTGTCCAAGCGAAGCAAAGGGATATATCCCTTTACTATGGTGTTGCGCCAAAAACAGCAAAACCAACTCTGTTGAGACGTAAGCGTGAGATCAATTTGCACACGCTGTATGATTTTATCAAAACCTTTATGAGTGTGTTGGTTAAGCACCCTGTTCAAAAAGCCGTACCAGAACTTACTACCACAACCGTAGCCGCGCCAGCCATTATCGATCCTCTGCAAGACGCAAAAATCCTAGCGGATATTTCGCAGGATGAGATCATGGTTGACCCTGTTACGAAATTGAAGATAACCCGCAGGCAGTGGGAGTCGATGGGGACTACCAGTAAATCAGCAGACGTTTCCGTACCTCCGGACGCTAACTACAATCACGAGCCTGAGAAAAAACAAGAGCCAGACAAAACAAGCCGACCAGTTACCTTTCCACCCTTACCAAAGGAAAGTAAAGTTCCTGCCAAATCAAAAGGTTTCACGCTGCCTAATTTCGCTTTGGTTCAAGTAAGCGAAAGGATGAGTGAATTTTGCTAAACAAGTAAAATTTAAGTCACTAAAAATCAACGGTAAGCTCGTAACAGCAGGAACTTTAAGGCAAAATAAGTCTATCGTCCGTATCTGGAAAATGAACGTAATGGCTAGAAAACCCAAAAATCAAGACAGACCCGTTAGAGGTCATCCTGTGGAAAGCTGCTGACAAGCTACGTAAGAACATTGATGCCGCCGAGTACAAGCATGTCGTGCTGGGCCTGATTTTCCTTAAATACATTTCAGATTCTTTTGAATCACATTACGAACTGCTGAAAGCAGGCGAAGGTGAATATGCGGGAGCCGACCCGGAAGACAAAGACGAATATACCGCTTATAACGTGTTCTTTGTTCCTGAACTGGCGCGATGGAGTTACCTGATATCTAAGGCCAAGCTGCCCGAAATCGGTAAACTTGTTGATGATGCGATGGAGCTTATCGAAGCGGGTAACCCACAGCTAAAAGGTGTGTTGCCGAAAGTCTATGCCCGCCAGAATCTCGATGCCACCGTACTTGGTGAACTGATAGATCTGATTGGCAACATTGCATTAGGTGATGCCAAAGCGCGTTCTGCTGACGTTTTAGGCCATGTATTCGAATACTTCCTCGGTGAGTTTGCACTGGCAGAAGGTAAACAAGGCGGTCAGTTCTATACCCCAAAATCCATTGTAAGCCTGCTGGTTAACATGCTGGAACCTTATAAAGGCCGTGTCTTTGACCCCTGTTGTGGTTCCGGAGGAATGTTCGTTCAGTCAGAGAAATTCGTTGAAGCCCATCAGGGTAATATCGAAGATATTTCCATTTACGGTCAGGAATCGAACCAAACCACATGGCGTCTGGCAAAAATGAACCTGGCTATCCGAGGAATTAACTCTGAGCACGTTCGGTGGAACAGTGAAGGCTCTTTCCTGAATGATGCCCATAAAGATTTAAAATCCGATTATATCATTGCTAATCCACCCTTTAACGTTTCCGACTGGTCCGGCGAACAACTTCGTGGTGATGCCCGTTGGCAATGCGGGATCCCTCCTGCTGGCAACGCTAACTTTGCCTGGATGCAACACTTCCTGTATCACCTGTCGCCAAAAGGTCAGGCTGGCGTTGTGCTGGCAAAAGGGGCTTTAACCTCTAAAAGTTCGGGTGAAGGTGGTATTCGTGCAGCGCTGGTTAAAGATGCCAATGTGATTGACTGTATCGTTAACTTACCTGCAAAACTGTTCCTGAACACCCAGATCCCAGCGGCATTATGGTTTATACGCCGTGATCGTGAAAATAGCAGCTTATATCGAGATCGTAGCAAAGAAATTCTGTTTATTGATGCTCGAAATCTTGGTCATTTAATCAACCGCCGTAGCAAAGTGCTTTCTGACGAAGATATCAAAACTATTGCTGACACCTACCATAACTGGCGTAACAAAGATGGCAACTATGAAGACGTCGCTGGCTTATGCGCGTCAGTAGACATTGATAATGTTGCTAAACTTGATTATGTGCTGACGCCAGGTCGTTATGTCGGCCTTCCTGATGAAGAAGACGATTTCGACTTTAAAGAACGCTTTACAGCTCTTAAAGCTGAGTTTGAAGAACAACTGGAAGAAGAAAAACGTCTAAATAAAGCTATCGCTGAGAATCTGGCGAAGGTGGTGTTATGAGTTGGTTGCATGAGGTCAGTATTTAAGATATTTGCGATTTAATTACCATTAAAACAAACATTAAAAACGCATCTATTGAAAATTATATTTCAACCGAAAACATGCTACCTAATTTTGGTGGTGTAGAGTATGCTGAAAAAATACCCCTCTCAAACACCGTAAATACATTTATTCCTCAAGACGTTTTGTTTTCAAACATTCGAACATATTTTAAGAAAGTTTGGTTTTCAAAATTTAATGGCACTGTCTCCGCTGATGTATTAGTCTTTCGAGCTAGGGAAAATTGTGATAGTAAATTTTTATACTATCTCTTGTGTGATCCATCCTTTACTGAGTATACGGTTTTAACATCCAAAGGGGCAAAAATGCCCAGAGGAGACAAGGATGCCATTTTCATTTACCCTGTACTATTGCCTTCTCTTAAAGAACAAAAAGCCATAGCCTCTTTGCTGTCTTCTCTTGATGAAAAAATAGATCTGCTTCATCGCCAGAATAAAACTCTGGAATCTATGTCTGAAACCCTTTTTAGACAGTATTTTATTGAAGAAGCGCAGGAAGATTGGGAAGATTGTAATATTACTGATCTATTTGAGGTTAGAGACGGTACTCATGCTTCCCCAAAACAATCATTATCTGGTTACCCTCTCGTAACTTCAAAGCTTATAGGAAGTGGAATTATTGATTTCAATAATACTTATCTAATTTCAGAAGAAGATTATTCATCAATAAATAAAAGAAGTAAGGTTGAAAAATTTGACATACTATTTTCTATGATAGGAACTTTAGGTAGTACGCACATTGAATTATCTGATGAAATAAACTATGCAATCAAAAATGTCGGATTATTAAAAACATCGCAAAATCATGATTGGAAAATTTACACCTATTTATGGCTTCTTTCTTCCGAGGGGAAAGATTTTATTCATGCAACGAAAAGTGGAAGCACGCAAGAATATATTAGTTTAGGTTCTCTGCGATCAATAGTTTTCAATAAACCAGATAATAACACCTTGAGAAAATTCAACAAAATTGCAGAAATCCATTTTGATAAAATTCATGAAAATAACAAACAAATCAGAACATTAGAAAAACTTCGCAACACCTTACTTCCCAAACTGATGAGTGGTGAAATCAGGGTTGAATATGCAGAAAAAGCAATCGCGTCAGTAGCATAAAATAATTAAGCGGGTGCGCAGCCCGCTCTCTGGATAAGCGGCAATAAGGACAGTACGCATGGCAAAGATGACCGAATCCGATATTGAAGTAATGGCGATTGAGCACCTGCAAGGGCTGGGCTATGAGTATGTTTATGGCCCGGACATTGAACCCAGTGGTATCAACCCCTTACGAAGCTATCAGCAGGTTATCCTTGAAAATAAAGTGTGTACTGCCCTGCAACGCCTGAATCCGCACCTTAGCGAACAGAAGTTTGAGGAAGCCCTGAAACAGGTGATGCAGATCAGCACACCTGACCTGATGGCAAACAATCTGGCTTTTCATCGCCTGTTGACCGAAGGAATTAATATCGAAATCAGTAAGGATGGTAATACACAAGGAGAGCTGGCCTGCCTGGTCGACTTTAACGATCCCACGAATAATGAATTTCTGGTCATCAATCAGCTCACCATCAAAGAAGGCAACCATACCCGCCGACCGGATCTTGTTCTATTCATCAACGGACTTCCGTTAGTCGTTATCGAACTTAAAAATGCTGCTGACGAAAATGCAACGTTATTAGGTGCTTATAACCAGATTAAAACCTATCAGAACCAAATCCCCGGCCTGTTTACGTACAATGCCTTTAATGTGATTTCTGACGGGTTGGAAGCCAAAGCGGGAACCGTCTCTGCTGATTTCAGCAGCCATATGACGTGGAAAACCGCTAACGGAAAAACGTAAGCCACCAGTACCCAGCCACAACTCGAAGTTTTATTACAGGGGTTGCTTAATCCTGTAACGCTTCTGGATATGATCCGCCACTTTATTGTGTTTGAAGCCAGCAAACATGAAGACAACAAAGGGATTATCAGTATCCGTACTGTTAAAAAAATGGCGGCTTATCACCAGTACTACGCGGTCAATGCAGCAGTACTTTCCACTATTCGTGCATCGGCGGTAAATGCAGACTCCCCCTCTGACGAAGTGGCAGTCCGCCAACAGGGACGTAACAGTAAAGATCTCGTTAATGCACAAAAAACCGGGGATCACAAAGCGGGCGTAGTCTGGCATACACAGGGGTCCGGTAAATCGCTTTCGATGGTGTTTTATACCGGGAAGATTGTGCTGGCTCTGGATAATCCGACCATCGTTGTGATCACTGACCGCAATGATCTGGATAATCAGCTATTCGGTACGTTTTCTTCCGCTACCCAGCTACTGCGTCAGACACCCAAACAGGCCGATAACAGAGCGGAACTCAAAGAATATTTGCGGGTAGCCTCTGGTGGCGTGGTGTTTACCACTATTCAAAAATTCCAGCCTGATGATGGCAGTAATATCTATGAGTTGCTGTCAGACAGAACCAATATTGTCGTTATCGCTGATGAAGCCCACCGCTCACAATACGGTTTCAGCGCCAAAGAAGTTGACGTGAAAGACAGTGAAGGCAACGTGACAGGTAAGCGCACCGTTTATGGCTTTGCTAAATATATGCGTGATGCCTTGCCCAATGCGACATATCTGGGCTTTACCGGAACCCCCATCGAAAAAACAGACGTTAACACCCCTGCCGTATTCGGAAACTACGTTGATATTTACGATATCTCGCAGGCCGTTGAAGACGGTGCAACCGTGCGTATCTTCTATGAAAGCCGTCTGGCGAAAATTGCTATCAGTGAAGAAGGCCGTCAGCTTATCGAAGAGTTTGACGATGAGTTTAACGAGGACGAACTGACGCTTACCCAGAAAGAACGTTCTAAATGGGCCAGAATCGAAGGTTTGATTGGTAGTTCAAAACGTATTAAAGCGATTGCGGCGGATATGGTACAGCACTTTGAGCAGCGTTTGAAATCAAATGCCGATCATGGCAAGGGTATGATTGTTGCCATGTCCCGCCGTATTGCAGCTGAACTGTATAAAGAAATTATCGCACTTAAACCTGAATGGCACAGTGAGGATTTAAGCGATGGCGTGATCAAAGTCGTGATGACATCTTCCGCTGCTGATGGACCAGAAATCGCTAAACACCACACCACAAAAAAAGAACGTCAGGTTCTGGCTAACCGAATGAAAGACGACGACGACAAGCTGAAACTGGTGATAGTGCGTGATATGTGGCTGACAGGCTTTGACGCTCCTAGCATGCATACCCTTTATATCGATAAACCGATGAAAGGCCATAACCTGATGCAGGCAATTGCCCGCGTCAACCGGGTTTACAAGGATAAAATCGGTGGTCTGGTGGTTGACTATCTCGGTATTGCTTCTGATTTAAAAGAAGCCCTGTCGTTCTACTCCGATGCCGGGGGACGGGGTGATCCAGCTGAGGTTCAGGAAGAAGCCGTGACGCTCATGCAGGAAAAACTGGAAATCCTGGAAGGCATGATGCATGGCTACGATTACAAAGCCTACTTTACTGCAACGACTTCACAGCGCCTGACGATTATCCTTGAATCAGAAAACCACATTTTAGGGCTGGATAATGGCAAAGGAAAAATGCGTTTCCTTGCCGCTGTTGCAGCCATGTCTCAGGCATTTGCGCTGGCAACGCCACATGATAAAGCTATGGAAGCAGCTCCCGAAGTCGCATTCTTTCAGGCAGTGAAGGCTCGCCTGAATAAATTCACTGAAAACCCAGACGGCTCAGAAGAGGAACATAATGACAGTCTGGAAGTGCGGGTAAAACAGACTATCGATCAGGCACTGGTCACGGATAAAGTCGTTGATATCTTTGACGCAGCGGGAATACAGAAGCCGGATATCTCTGTACTATCTGATGAGTTTCTTCAGGAAATGAAGGATTATCAGCACAGAAATATTGCTCTGGAAACGCTTAAAAAGTTGCTTGCTGATGAGATCAAGGTTCGCTCGAACCAGAGTATCACACAAGGGAAAAAACTGATTGATATGCTGACCTCTGCAATCAATGGCTACCAGAACAAAGTACTGACCGCTGCGGAAGTGATCGATGAACTTATCAAGCTTGCCAAGACTATCCAAGAATCCGACAGCCTTGCCAGCCAGTTAAATCTAAGTACCTACGAATACGCCTTCTATTCTGCTGTTGCGGATAACGACAGCGCTCGTGAGCTGATGCAAAAGGAAAAACTACGAGAACTGGCAGTCGTCCTGACGGACGCTATCCGCAACAATGTTAGTCTGGACTGGACAGTGAAAGAAGCGGCAAGAGCGAAAATTCGCGTGGTGGTAAAACGTCTGCTCAAAAAATATGGCTATCCGCCTGATATGTCATTGCTGGCTACGGAAACAGTTTTAAAGCAGGCTGAGTTGCTGGCAACTGAACTCATTTAATCTTTTTATTCTATGTAAATATGGTTCAAAGATATCATAAAACGTACAGACAGATTATTTACAATTGAAAGTTTAGTAAAACAATATTGAGAGGTAACTATGGCTCTGGATTTGACTGACACATTGGTTATAGGAATCAGTTCAACAGCTCTGTTTGACATGTCAGAATCTGATAGTCTTTTTAAAAAATTTTCTGATGAGAATCCAGAGAAGGCGATTGAGCAGTATAGAAACTATATGTTACTGCATGAAGAGGACGAATTAAAACCTAGAACTGGATATCCCTTAGTTACATCTTTATTGAGCTTGAATAAATATAAAAAACCTGATGAAAAAACAGCATTGGTTGAAGTTGTTATAATGTCAAGAAATAGCCCTGATACAGGGTTAATGGTTTTAAATAATATTAGAAAAAAAGAAATTGATATTACTCGCTCAGTCTTTTGTGGAGGAAAAAGTGTTGTAGATTATCTTGATGCATTTGATGTGGATTTATTTCTTACAACCGATATCAATGATGCGCAAAGAGTTATTGATTCCAAGACTTGTGCCGTTGCGATACTGAAAGATCCACCAAAAGTGTCGTCTGAATACCCAGACAATCAAGTCAGAATTGCATTTGATGGTGATGCTGTATTATTCGATGAAGAAAGTGAAATCGTCTATAAAACAATGGGGCTAAAAAAATTTCATGCACAGGAAAATGAAAAACAAAATGAACCACTGGCAGAAGGACCATATGCAACCTTATTAAAGAAAATTGCCAAATTACAGGCGCGTTTGCCAGCAAAAGTAGACTATTCACCAGTTCGCATAGCACTAGTTACTGCCAGAAATAGTCCTGCTGACCTTCGTGTAATAAAAACATTAAGAGCATGGGGTGTAAATATCGATGAAGCATTTTTTCTTGGTGGTGTTGAAAAAACAAAAATATTAAAATCATTTAACCCTCAAATATTTTTCGATGACCAAGAGATACATTTAGATCCCGCATCAATAATAGTACCATCCGGACGGGTGCCTTATACTTCAAAATCACCTTTGTATAAAGAAATAATATCAATATCACCTAAGAGCTTTTAGTATAAATTATTTTTTGCTCAGGCTAGTTAAGAATTAACCTGAGCATTTATCTACCTTACGATACCATCTTTCATTTTAATTACCTTCCATGCCATGTTGCCGTTATTATGCGTGTTAAACGTCCTATCGCCAATATCGTATACAATGCCAGTAATCGTAATCTTCTGTGCTTTCCTGATTTTCAGGATATCGTCATCCTGACCCGGATAATAGGTCAGCAGCACAGCACCAGCGCAATAGTTCGTATGAGGCGTCTGGAAGATGATGGCGTAAGTTTTATGGTCTCTCTGCGCACCCAGGTACTTCATTGTGTCGTGAGCTTCCTGAGCTTCCAGAACAGTGGCATTGCTGATGCTGACTTTCTTGCCAATCCAGTTATTTTTACCAGCCATCGCGTTGGATTCATAATCACGGCAAATAATGCCCAAACCGTTAACGGTGTTTACAGGAAGATTATCCGAGGCCAGAGTGTTGCTCTTACTGTTTGGTTGGCTTAAAGCCCCGCTCAGAGAAGATAATGAGGAGTTGATTGACTCCCCTACTTTCCCGGTTGCGTCGTTAAGCTGCTGACAACCTGCAATCGTGAAAGTGGCAGAGACTAACAGAGCCGTAATCGTTTTATTCATTTTAAATAACCTGCAAAGGATTATAAAAAACTCACTGCCCTGAGTTTGTCATTCAGAACAGTGAGTGGTGGTGTTTTTCCCTGATGTGGCAAAGCCATTAACGTGCAGTCGGACGAATCCAGCTAACTTTGTCTTTGGTTTTAAATTTTAGAATCAGTAAAGGGCCAAGCATTAATGCGAGCAAAGTAATCACCATCACCGGGGTGGATTTGGTCAGATAGGCCATGACAAATCCCGCCGGAATGCCAACGATGGTTCCACCGCCTACCAGTCCCTTCATGGTTTGCTGGCTGACATAACCTTTAACTCTCTCAGCACCACATCCCCTGCACACTGACACATGCTCCTGCACTTCTGTACCGCAAAATGGACATTCTGACATGCTCTTTTTCTCGCCAGATTAACTCTAAGTAATTGATATAATTGATCTGAACAAAGGGCCTGTCATATCGTTTTTATCGATCAAACCCACAACACATGATAGCTATAAACTATCAAAACACATATATCGATCGATTTGGACAATTAATTACCGATCGATAAGAGCTTATTGATTGTTAATGACTATTAGATAGGCTCATATCGATCGATTATACAGATCAATAAGTTAATGAAATGTGTGATTAATTGACTGATTTTGCATTTCGAAAGCGGGCATCGGCTGAATCAGCCTGTTGCTGAACCGATACTTATCTCAGAACATTTACCTTCGGTAAGTAAATGAAACCTCTGTATAGCAAGCTGCCTGCCCCTGTGGCACACTTAAACCGTCCTGATGCATACGGAAGCTGCTCAATGTCTGAAAATCTCCCTCTCTGTGTTTTTACCGAAGGCCGCATCACCCTTCCTGATCACTATCAGGATCGTACCGTTAATGTCTTCACCCTTCCCGGTGAGAATAAGCCTGCTTTTAACATCTCCCGCGATTCGATGAATGATGACGAGACGCTGTCAGGTTATACTGACCGGCAGTTAACGCTGATGCAAAAGCATCTGAAAGGCTGGAAGCAAACGAAACGGGTGCCTGCTGTGCTCGGCAATAACCTGTTGCAGGGTGAATATGTGCATGCCAGCTATCTGCGTGACGGTAAACGGGTCTTCCAGCAACAGGCGGTATTTAACACGTCTGCAAACCATATTCTGGTGTTCACTGTGTCCTGCACCGCGATACTGACAGACGAAGACAGTCAACAGTTCCATGCGCTGCTTGCCAGCTTTTCTTTTAACACCTGACAATTAAGGAACGTTGTTATGTTCGAAGCGGCGCGCGTGGGTGATGATATCGGCCATTCTCATGCGCTGGCAGGGATGATTGCCGGAACGATTGTCGGTGGACTGATTGCCGCAGCGGGGGGTATCGCCGCAGGTGCGCTTATGGTGGCGGGTATCGGTGCGTCATGCCTGGGCATTGGTGTGCTTCTGGTCGGAGCCAGCCTGGCGGTGGGGTATTTTACGGGCGAACTGGCAACGAAGGCCAGAGACAGTATCGCGGATGCCGGGGCCGCCAGTATGGAGAAGGAAGGCGTTATTGCCACCGGCTCTCACAACGTGTTCATTAATGGCAGACCTGCCGCCCTTGCCACCGACAGCATGGTGGAATGCGCCAAAGATGCTGGCTCACAGCAGATGGCCGAAGGCTCCTCACGCGTGTACATCAATGGCCTGCCTGCTGCCCGTCTCGGCGACCACACCACCTGTGGTGGAAAGGTCATGACCGGTTCCGCAGATGTGATTATCGGCGGTGAGCCGGAACAGACACTGCCGATGCAGTCAGAAGTTCCGGAATGGCTCTATAAAGCCTCTGACCTGACGCTGTTATTTGCCGGACTGCTTGGTGGAGCAGGCGGAGCGGCAGGCAAAGTCGGTGCGCTGGGAAGACTGTTCAGTAAAATCCCGGGTATCAACAAACTGGCCCGCGTCGCCTGCCGCGCTGGCGTGCTGATGACCAGCGCCGCCGCCGTGGGCATCATCGCCCGCCCGGTGGATATTGTCAGCGGCCAGAAGTTTCTCTCTGGTGATGACGATCTGGACTTTGTATTACCGTCCCGTCTGCCGGTTGTCTGGCAGCGTTACTGGCGCAGTGGCAATCCCGGCGACAGCGTACTCGGCCGTGGCTGGTCACTTTTCTGGGAAACCCGACTGGAAAAATATCAGGACGGGCTGGTGTGGCGCGCACCGTCAGGCGATTACGTCTCCTTCCCGCTGGTGCCGAAAGGACAGCGAACCTTCTGTGAACCGGAGAAGCGCTGGCTGGAACACCATCAGGACGATACCTGGTCCGTGTATCACATCAGCGGCGAACGCTGGCATTACTCATCCCTCCGGGACAATTCCCCTGCCCTGCCGCTGCGACTCACCGACCCCTGTGGTAACGATATCCTGTTTGAGTGGAACGGCGACCACACGCTGCATGCACTCACCGACAGTGCGGGGCAACGCGTGGTCTGCCGCTACGTAACCGTCAGCGGACAGGTTCGCCTTGCCGGAGCCTGGCTGGACGATGGGATTTGTCTGGTCAGCTACGATTACGACGCTAAGGCCCGGCTGATTAGCGTCACCGGACGTGGCGGTCAGGTACGCCGCCGTTTCAACTGGTATGACGACGGGGACGGTACGGATTTACTGCGCAGCCATGAGGACAGCAACGGGCTTCTGAATGAATACCTGTGGCAGAACATTGATGGTCTGCCGCGCGTGGTGGCATACCGCAACAGCGCGGGCGAGCAGCTTGATTTTGATTACGATTTTGAAAACGGCACCCGCCGCGCCACCCGCGAGGATGGCGCACAGGCACACTGGCTGGTTGACGACGATGATAATGTTGCACATTTCACCGATTATGACGGTCGCCAGACCGGCTTCGTCTGTCGTGATGGGGAGTTGTGCGATGTTATCCTGCCTGACGGAGCCATGCGGCGCAGCCAGTGGGACCGCTACGGTCGCCTGACGTCAGAGACCGACCCGGCAGGCCGCACCACAGCGTATTACTGGTTCCGTAATACTGACCTAATCGCCCGCACGGTTTTCCCGGATTCAACAGCCACTCAGTCTGTGTATGACCTTAACGGTCGCCTGCTGTCGGAAACCGATGCACTGAATCACACCACCACGTATCACTACCCTGATGAAGAAGAAACGCTGCCTGACCGCATCACCGATGCGAGGGGCGGTGACGTGATGCTGGAATGGAATCGTCAGGGATTGCTGGCGCAACGCACTGACTGCTCCGGTAGCGTGACCCGCTTTACCTATGACCGGTTCGGTCAGCTTATCACCAGTGAGGACGCAGAAGGCAACCTCACACGCCGCGAATGGAACGATGCAGGCCAGCTTACCGCCGTAATTCGGGCCGATGGCAGTCATGAAACGTTACGATGGAACGAGCACGGGCAACTTGCGGCCTGGCGAGACCCGCTGGAAAGTGAGGTTCGCTGGCAGTATTCCGCGCTTGGACTGCCAGAAAGCGTTACCGACCGCACGGGACGAACCCGCCGCTGGCACCATGACCCGAGAGGCAATCTGCTGCGTCTGGAAAACGGCAACGGTAGCGAGTACCGTTTTACTTATGACCCGACAGGCCATCCACTGAGCGAAGTCCGCCCGGACGACACCATCCGTCAGATGGAATGGAACGAACGAGGGCTGCTAACCACGCTTATGGAAAGCGGCAGGCCGGACGACGATGGCGGCATTCCGCGACGCGCTCAGCATTTCAGCTATGACAGCAGCGGCCTGCTGACCACACGCACTACCCGCGATGCTCAGTACCATTACCAGCGTAAAAACAGCGGGCAGCTTACCGGCCTGACCCGCAAGCCAACCGCCGATGGCATGGCGCTGGGAATTGAAGCGGATGAAATTCAGTTTACCTTTGACGCGGCAGGAAACCTGCTCGCTGAACAGGGAGTCAACGGTGAACTGCATTCTGCGTATGACGTTCTGGGTAATCTCACTGCGCTGACCCTGCCCGGCGGCCAGCAGATAAGCTGGCTGCATTACGGTTCCGGCCACGTCAGCGCCATCCGCTTCGATCAGCAAATCATCTCTGAATTTACCCGCGACCGCCTTCACAGGGAGGTGGCCCGCACTCAGGGAACCCGTGAACAGACCCGCCAGTATGACAGTCTGGGCAGACGTACCCGGCAGCGCAGCTTCACACCCGACCTGCCGGAACAGACAATCTTCGAACGCGCCTTCAACTACACCGGGCGGGGAGAACTGTCAGACGTCAGTGACACCCTGCGTGGTAACACAATTTATGGCTATGATGAGGAAGGTCGTCTTCTCAGGCACTACGAAGCCCGTCCGGGTCACAGCACCCGAACGTTCCGCTACGACGCTGCGGATAACCTGCTGCCGGATAATGACCTCCCTGCCCTGCCGCTGAGGGATAACCGCCTCACGCACTGGCAGAACCTGTTTATGAAATACGACTGGTGGGGAAACCTTGTCAGCCGTCGCAGCGGCCTGCATGAACAGCATTATGAATATGACGCGGAAAACCGGCTGATACAGGCAGAAGGCACCGGCCCGGAAGGCCGGTTTACGGCACGCTACCACTACGACGTGCTGGGCAGACGCACACGCAAAACGGTCACCACGCCACACGGAACCACAGAGACCCGCTTCCTCTGGCAGGGCCTGCGACTTTTGCAGGAACAGCAGCACAACGGTCAGTGCCAGACATATTTTTACGACCCGAACGAAACATACAGCCCGCTGGCGCGTATTGACCATTTGCGTGACGAAACCAGCGGAGAGGTTCTCTGGTTCAGCACCGATCTGAACGGTGCACCGCTGGATATCACTGATGAACAGGGACAGCTCCGGTGGAGCGGTCATTACGGGAGCTTTGGCGAGGTTGCACGACAGACGGAAGGCTTCCACAGACTCACGCAACAAACTGCCCTTGCTCATCAGCCACTGCGCTATGCCGGGCAGTACGCGGACAGTGAAACGGGTCTGCACTATAATCTTTTCAGGTATTACGATCCTCAGATTGGACGCTTTACGGTACAGGACCCCATAGGATTGCTGGGAGGCTGGAATCTTTATCAGTATGCACCGAATCCGTTGGGTTGGATTGACCCATTGGGGCTGAGTAACGAACTCGTTTCATATTGGCCACCAAATGATGGTGCTTTTGGTGAAACCAAAATTTCAGTTTTGGAACCTGGAACAATAATTGATCGTTATGGATATCCGGGGGGTACATATACTTCACCGGTTGGTACACCATATTCCATGCGTGCATTGCCCCTTGGGACTAATAATAAAGATTATACTGTTTATGAAGTTCTCAAACCCATACCTAATGTACAGGAAAGCAAAATTGCTCCTTGGTTTGGTGAAATCGGTTTGGGGACGCAGTATAAATTAGATCAATCAGTGCAGAAATACGTAGATTCTGGACATCTGAAAGAAATAAAAAAAATCAAAGGAAAATCTTGTGGATAAAGAAGAATTGATAAAAAACCTTAATAAATTGAGCATCCCAAATGATAGCTATTCTATTGGGAGCATTGAGGACGAAGCCCTGTGTATGATCTTTGATGGCTTGACGTGGTGTATTTTTTATAGTGAGAAAGGACATCGTACGGAACCCGAATATTTTGCAAGCGAAAATGATGCCTGTCATGCTTTTATAAACCGAATTAAAAAATGGTTTTGATTTTTTTAGCATCATCATAAATCCTCAGTCATGCCCAAAAGAGGTGCCAATGAATCATAAATTTTGAATGGGGACAGGTCCGGTGGAGCGGGCACCACGAGAGCTTTGGCGAGGTTACCGGCCAGACCGAAAGATTTCGATGACTCACACAGCAAAGTGCCCTCACTCATCAGCCGCTGTGTAATGTCGGGCTTAAGTTGAAGAACCTACGCAACTATCAGGTTGCGTCATTGGATTCAAAGGATTTGATCATAATTCTTTCTTTAACTTAAAGACACATAGTCCCTGACTCATGCTTCTTTGCCCTTTGAAGGGGCAACCAGCAGATCAGGACGTAACTATTATCTTTTTTATTATCTTTTTTATTAGTTTTTCTGTGCAGCATATTCGCCTGCTCATATGCTGCTTTAAAATTTAAATCCAAAGGGCGAGAGCCAGCAAACGTTCTTCAGAACTTTTGCATGGGTTTTAGCGATTGAGCGCATTAGCGAAATCAAGACTAGCCATTTATCCAAGTTTTTATTTTTGTGTAGTGCGAGCAAGCGAGCATGTAGCTATGTAAAACGTTATTGCTAAAATATTCAGCCTATACAGGCATTGCTGGTTGCCCCTTAAAGGCAAAGAAGCAAATGCTCTGTTATTTTCTTCTGTTATTTATAAGAGAAGATCTTCAACTACCATTAACCCCATAGGCACAACCTTATGTTGTGCATGGGTTTAATGACATAATTAAGAAAAAATGTTTTCATTAATAAACACTGGCGGGACGTCCAGTTTGAGTAAACATTTTACATGTCTAAACCCATTGGTGAGATTTAAAATCTCACATGGTTGTAATCCCTTTTACTTTATTAATACTATTAAATATATTACCGGACGCATTTGTCAATACATTCAAGGAGTTACAGAAAAAAGGTTATGTTGAACCATAACTTGGGTTATGAAATCAAATAACTGCAGTTATGTTTAAAGATAACCATAGTTATGCTTAAACATAACATTAACAAAGTTAGGTTATTAACTAACATTCTGGACAACCGTCCACTTATATTAAACTTTTTCCATTTATTTTTGACTTTTGTATTGACATTAGTGTTAAATGCATTAATAACAAAAAATATAATAATAAAGGATAAAAATATGCAGAATATAAACTTTAAAATAATTGAGCGAATGACACCGGAGCAGTTACAGGACTACATTGATAAAAACCACTTCTCTGATACACAAGCGCTTAAAATATACCAGCACCATAACAAAAACCATAAAAACGAAATGCGCTATATAGCCAGAAAAGAAGGCATAAGATCTATTACAAAAGGCATTGACTATGTTCATATGTTTACTAAAAACTTCGAGCAACTCGCTAATATGGATATATCCAGCAACGAGCTAAAAGTAATAGCTAAGATCCTTAATAAAATGGAGTTTGGTAACTGCTTTCACGTTTCACAGGCAAAGCTATGCAAAGAACTAAATATCAAGAAATCCAACATGTCTATTATTTTCAAAAAGCTCAAAAGCAAATCGATAATCATTGACAAAGACGGCGATCTTTTTATGAACTCAAATATATTTCTAAAAGGCCAGTACCACACAATTAACGAAAAACAGCGTCCTAATGTTCAAAAAGCACAAGTATTCAATGTTGCCGACAATCCCATGTTCCATAATGTTTACTCTTACCACTCAAAGAACGATATTAATGAGAGCCTGTCAGAAACAGAAAATTTCGCTTCTCAGGATCAAGATGAATCAACCAAACCAGTTTTAATCCCTCCTCAAGAAAAACCAGAGGATAACGGCACAGAAGAAGATAACGTGTTTTATATGAAGGACTGGGATCTCCCCGACTTCCAGTTACCGCCTACATAACTATAAGGAAAACCATAATGCAAAAAAATGAAAAAAATATAATACTTTACATCCATAACGACGAGGACGGCATAGTCAGCGTTATCGAAAAGTCACTAATTCGTTATTACTCCGTTTATGGCTTCCACCATAATCAGTTCCAGGATAATTATTTAAACTATCTGGAAAGGATTTTCTCCGAGTATCCATTCCCTTTCCTAGATAAAGAAAAATTATTGTCATGCAAAGATCAGATTTTCAGCACGGTCATGGCAATAGTCCGGGAGGATCTTTTAAAGAAAGTCGAACCAGATGAACTTTACCTGGCCTGCCAGTGGCAACCAAAAGCGCTGGAAAAGGTTTTGGCCGATCTTTTTGATAACCGGCTTCTCCTATCTATAATCAACAGTTGAATTATAAAGAAACTGTAATGTTGCATTATCGATTTTAATAAATATAAATAAGCTATTTTTAAATTTTAAAAATGAGTGCAACACATCTTTACTATCCATGAAATTTGTTAGTTGGTAGATAAGCCTCCCCCGTTTGTGAGGCATGTCTTCTAACTCTTGATATTATTTCCCCAAAGCACATCGCACCAGAAAGAAATAGATAAAGATGACTAGCATCAATTATGATTAGAGTAGTTTTACTTCCAGATGCATCAGATATAGCGACTTTACTATAACCAGCTATGGAAACCATTATTCCCATCGTATTATCAGCCATTTTATTAACTTTTGCTTTAAGTGAGTCTATTTCTGTTGCACCAGACTGTTCTTTCGTAAATTTTAACTCTACAAGATAAGTTGTTCCTTCACAGGTTAAGGAGCCATCTATCTGGCGGCCATTGTTTTTATATGGTCTCCTATGCTGCATCTCACAAAAGTTTAGTAATTGATAAAACCATTCTTCAAATTCATATCCACCTTGCTGAGTACCAACTTTAAGGTGCATTTCATCCAGCGATTGTTGTAATTTTCTTCTATCCGTTAAAGAACGTTGGACACGTTCTTTCTCAATCCTAACTCGCTCATGACTTTCTGCACGCCTTTTCTCGTTTCGAGATTCGTCGTCTTGCGCTTTTAAATAAAGTTTAAGTTCTTGCACCGCTTTCTTGGCATTATTTATTTTTTGCACTGAATCTTCCCAGTTTCTAAGGTCAGGAAAAGAAGTTTGTTCAGACAAATTTTTAGCCATTAGAAAAATTACCGCTTTTCCCCTTTCAGTAGTTTGTAATTTCTGGAAAAGCCTATCAAGGAGATCACGTTTTGATTCACTCTCTGACCAGGATGAAACAAAACTACTGGAAATATTCGATGCCAGAAGGAATTTCCTGAGAGCATTTTTTCTCCAATAAGATTGGAGCGCAGCTTCATAAGTAAGATCAATCAAACGGGATGTGATTTTTGCAGCCAAAACAATAGCTTCCTTTTAGACATCGTATTTTCAGGCTATCAGCTTAAAATATCAATTCTAATATATTACTTACCTTACTGTTTTTCCAGCATTTCATTCACAAAAACAACTCATCAAACTTCAAAGATAGTCTTGTCAACGAGGACCAGCCAACAAATCCTCAACACGAATCCCGTCCCTATACATCAGATCACGCATTTTCTCGATTTTCACCTGCCTTGACGCCTCTTCCCCGATCTCTGCATAGTACTCAGCACGCCGTTCAGCGACTACTTTTCTGAACTTAACCAAAATCTGCTCCAAGGTTTTGATATCCGTTGTAGCAGCGGCCTGCTGGATTTTTCTGTATTGATACAGGAGATAAAACTCATCAATCATTTTTCATTCCCGTCATTGTTAGATGATGGCAAACAAACGCCTGCACAAGGCGCTCGTCTACTTTCTGTTTGATTTTCACTCAATCCAGACCTGTATTACTCGATACGGAAACAAGTTACTTTTACTATGTTGCCATACTCTTTGCGTATTGCTTCCCTCATAAAATCATTTAACTCACCCTGGAGCTTTTTATCCGTATGGTAATCTGCATAAATCCGTTTTTTTGATAAAACAAACCCAGTCGTAGTTTTCTGTATAAATTCATGCACCACAAGCTCCACATTCTTCATCAAACTCATATTATTTGAAAACACTCTGCGAAACTCCGGGCTTAACACAAACTGAGTAAATACACGCATGCTATCATTATTCATATTTTTCATAATCATTCCTGTTTTAAGTTAAGATGAACTTCATTTATACCAAATATAACTTCTATATTTGATTTTATAACGGTGCATTGTAATCAAAAAATGCATCGGTAATTTTATCGCCATAAACCTCACGCAATAACGCTTCAATTGCTGTGTTCATGGCTGTCATTGCACAATTCTTATCATTTAAAATATCCTTCCTTTTGTAACCGGACTTGGTAAGCTCTTTTTCATAATAAAAATAATACTCGGAAATTAAAGCTTCCATTTCTTTATATATAGCGAATTCTTTACCCTTAGTCTCAGAGCATCCTTTCAATTCAATTACATTATTTTTACTCATGACTACCCCCTGTTTTTTCGGCTAATTTATTACGTGATATATTAATTAAGTTAACAAGCCATTCATCTATTTCACTTTCAATGAATGCAACAGCCCTCGTACCGATCTTTACTTGCGATGGGAATCGCTTCTCATTTATAAGCTCATATATTGTGGTTTTACTGATACCCGTTCTTTTAATCACTTCCGGTAGACGAATAAGGTTTTCTTTTCTGTCAGACATGTTGATTTCTCCTCTGCTGTGTCAACGAGGAGAATTATATGGTGAGTAAAGGTCAGAAATGAGTGACGGTCCGGACAGGGAGTGGCTGCAATTTCCTGTCCGGGAGTTTACGGAAGTTAATCGGCTTCTGTTTCCGAGAGTTTCATGACGTCTGAAACTCTCCAGTTTTTTATCTCATTGTTTTTGTTGATATATAGATTGGAACTGGCGTAAAAAGTCGACTTTTAGAGCTTTCATCGCCAGCGGCCTGTCTGTGTCCTTGATATGGTGTGCATGTCGGATTCGATTGTCGTCGTCATCATCCGTATAAAGTAACCGGGAGAGGCGGTCATCTGCCATGCGCAGATTGTTTTTTGCAGCCCATACGATAATGTCCAGCATAGGTGTGATACGGTAGTTAATCAGCTTTTTAATGGTGCCATGACCAAAGCGAACCGGATCAGGTGGAGATTCGGGTATACCTTTAAATCTTCTCCATTGCGGTAAAGCGGACTTTATAGACTCCGTGATTTCCTCATCGGTCCCATTAGCCAGATCCACTTCAAGAAGTATGCTTGTTGGAAATTTATCTTCGAGCACCTCTGTTATCACCTTTCCTGAGTGAGCCAGATTGATACGGTACGTGTTATCTCCAATCCAGTAGTACATTTCATTCAGCATGGCCGTCACGCTGATTTGTGCCAGCCTTTCAGTTGTTGTGAAAAAGAAATGTGGTGGCTGGTAGAGACGCACATCAGGATCCATGTTTTTTGCCATCTGGGCTGTCACCAGAAATGGTTTCCCTGACACGATCTTTCCATAAAACATGCCTAAAATCCGTGTTTCCTCCTCATCCGGATTCTCTTTAAAGAAAAGTGTTCTCACCCAGATTTCATAGTACAGCTCCTGTAACGTCAGGGAGTCAAACTTCCGGTAAGTATCTATATCCAGCCATTTCCTGATTTTTTTGTTAAATTCCGAAGACCAGTTCCTCATGAAAATCTCACTTACCTATTGTCCTGCACGGATACTATCAGCGAGGTGGTCATTCAACTACCGCTCTAAACAATCTGGGCAATTTGACAGAAGGTGGTAAAAAGGGTAATGGTTCGATAGCGTCCGACAAGGTATGGCGAAGTAAAGAATTGATTATAATTGACTTTTTTATCCTTCACAGATAAAAATGATGGCATAAATGATGTAACAAATTAACCATATTATTTAATTATCACTATAAAACAGGAGATTAAGGTTATGTTCGAGTCCAGTCAGAGGAGCCAATTTAAAGAAACCAGATGTCTACTGACGTCTGGTTTTTTGCTTTCTGGCAATCTGTTATCCCTCTTCAGTCGTTCACCCTCGTTCACTCCAAGCCATCCCCTTTTGCTGGTCTTTGCAGACAGAGCCAAGGCCTGCGACGGGTGAAACCAGACCACGATTCTGACCAGATAGTTGAAACACCCAGCGTTTTCTTCAACGATGACAATGAAGCGCTAATTGCCCCATTAACCTTATTCACCATCATTGCGCTGCTGGCAGCCAGAAACACCAGCGATACCGCCAGTGGTAAGACGTGATGTCCTTTCGTTTATTGCTCGAAGATGTAGTCAGATTTATTTCCCCCGATCTGATCACTCTTGCCCGCAGATTAGGGCCCACTCTCTAATCAATGGATAGAATTTAATTATTTTTTTATATCGTTTAAATCGATTGATAAAAAACAAAGGATAGCGATCAACTACAAACTATCGATCGATAAAAAACATCGATAAATTCCGGGTTCATTACCGTGGTATATATCACGTTGCCTCTTTTTATCTGCCAGATTTAACCTATCTGAGCAGGTTTGTAATGACACAAAAAATATGTTCATTACTTTATTTCAAGACTGAACAACTTACCCCCTGGCGTTTATAGGTATTTTTTTAAAACCTGACGTCGTGTTTATCACACAATAAATATCAGACAGAAGCAATCCTCATCGTTAAGTGATGACGGGGAATACCGTGATTATTGCGTTGTCAGGATTTATTAGTTTATAATGCGAAGATATTTTTATACTTATCCCGGTGAGTGAATACCAATGAACGTTAAAATGCGTGTGCTTTTATCTGGTTTACCTTTCTGAACGGACAATACCCACCTGGTTCATCATCTCCTTTATAAAATGCGTCTTCCTAAAAAGGGATAGTAACCTCAATGAACCTATCCAATTTTTCTTATTTTTCATCAGCGACTGATAAAACCCGAATATATCTTTCTCCAGCTTATTTGTGTTTTATGAAAAAATCTTTCTTTCTCTGCATTAAATTGCCTGGTTTTTATTTCTGAAATAACAACCACCTTGTTGTTAATGTTTTTCATTGAAACGTCACGTGAGGCCAGGCTGTTCGATCCCTTTTTCAACATCGCGGATAGCGTCTTTAAACTCGTCCGGGTATAAAAAATGAGTCAGTTGCGTCATACCAATCCTGGCTTTCCCCTCAGGCTCCTTCACGTTAAAGTGAATGATGATTTTCTTCGGATGACGTTTCCGCCCGATTGATTTGAAACAGCATCAGATCCTTGTTGGTTAGGGCTAAAGATATCGGTTTTGATGCGGGTGAGCGGCGAAACAGAGCAGAGAAAACGGTTGGATAACCGACCAAAACAGGGCAATCGTTCAGTGAAGCCCTGCAAAGCGTACCGTAATAAGAAATTGAATATATTGAATATTTTTGCAATGCAAGATTAAATACGAGGGTAAATATAACACGATCATTTTAATGCTACTCATAGCAGGAGAAACAGATGAAGTTCGAGTCCAGTCAGAGCGCCAGCATTAGAAAAGCCCGCTCAGGGAAACCTGAGCGGGCTTATTGCTTGGGTCGCAAGTCGGGTGATTCAACTGACGAACATGTTAGGGTTTAACGCGCAATTACGGCAGCGCGATACGGGCAATCTCGTCAGTGCCTTTTGTGGAGGAATCTTTATTAAATTCCGCTTTCAGGGTGACAAACAGGGTGTTGTTATCTGCCCCTATCAGCAAGCTGTTGGGATTTTTGTCGAATGACCAGCTGTTCTTAACCGCATAGGTGGTGGCATCCAGCTGCAGCACTTTCTTCGATTCGCGCTGGCTGATGTAAAGCTCATTACGCTTAGCGTTGAACTTAATACCCATTGCATCGCCTTCAATACGCTTAATGACCTTGCCGGTGCGCTCATCAAAGATCAGCGTGGCTTTGCCTTTGGAATCATCTGTGACAAACAGGCGACCGGTTTCTGGATCTTCCGCCATGTTCAGGAACAGATACTCTTTGCCATCGCCTGCCGTCCAGCGCTTCTCTATCTTGTGAGTACGCGGATTAATCACTAGAATTTCACCGGAGCCATTGGCCGCATAAATGCGCTCAGTCAGCGGTGAGTAAAGGATACCCGTCACCCATTTTCCTGCGTTTTTGATCTCGGTTTTCAGTTTAAAGGTTTTGGTGTCAACCACCGAGATATAGCCCGGTTCAGCCACGCGACCCACATAGAGTTCGTTGCCATGCCACAACACTTCACGCGCACCCGCCGGATAGCCCTCTTTACTGATTTTGCCCGGGAATACCAGACGCTGTAGTACTTTGCCGCTCTTTGCATCCACTTTGGAGACGGCGCCATCCAGCGAGTTGGTGGTATAGAACACCAGCCCTTCTTCATCAATCGCGGTACCGAAGTTTTTCATGTCGGTATGTGTTTCACCCTGGGTGGCCAGTGTGGTGGGATCGAGACGGTAGATCATGCCGCCGTTTACATCCTTAAACGCCTGCGCACTGGCAACAAACAGCGCTTTTGATGCAGGGGAGTAAGCCATTTCATACAGACCATCACCCAGGACACGCTGTGTTACGGCGGTATTGCCCGGTTTTGGCGCTTCCACGGCTGGCGCATCGGCTTTTTTCGCAGGTGCCTGACACGCTGTCAGGCTAAAGGCAGTGGCAACCGCCATGGCAACAGCGGCTTTGCGAGGACTTATCGATTTCATGCAGAACTCCGTAGGGGAATAAAGGGTTCCGGGCCGGTCTGGTCTGGTCGGGCCGAATAAAGAATGAGAATCATACTCATTAACAGTCAGTAAGCAAATCACAACATGATTTTCCCTGATCGTTCGATGCTTCATCACGACCTTAACATCCTGACTGCCTTCTATTTTTGCGGTTCTGTCGCATTAAGTCTGGGTCATGTAAAATACTGTTTTTTATTGTAAATATCGCAGAATTGACCCCGCTCAATGCCGACAAACCTGACGAAGAAAGTATCACAACCAGGCAGAACAAATATCTGAACAGCCTTGCGGAGCAGGATTACCGGAACATCAAACGACGGACGTGACCGATGCCGGGATTCAAATCATTCCGGTGGGCACAGACCCTAATGGCGAGTATTGAGCGGGTAAACATGATCAGTAAAGGGCAGTTTCATCATCCAGCTGGCGAAGGATTGTCGTCAGCAGAACGTTTATCTGCTGGCTGTCTGAAAAACAGGCAGCTCAGATCTCATCATCTTGACTCCGTTAACGCGACAGAGCCTCTATCAAGTTCGGGTCATAGATAATGGATTTTTATCTGCTCAGAACACTGAAGAGAACAAGGAAATCATTGGACACTGGCTGAATATAACAGCCGGTGCCACATGACCCCCTGAACAACCTGATGCCGAGGAAATCCCGGCTGAAGAGCTGTTTAACGCATGGTGAGCATTACCGTTGCACTGGTGTTAATGTTACCCGCCTGCGCCTTTTCACCAGGAATACGCAATAAAACGGCACTAAAAGTGCTGTCATTCAGAGGGGTTACTGCCTGATAACCGAGTTTAATCTGTTTGCCCGCAGAACTTTTCAGGCTTATGCCGATACCGTTGAGATTAGTGCGCATCGTGTTTTCCTGATAAATCTCGCCCGCATAGCTGAAAGACACCAGTACGTTACGATAGTCATCGCTGCTGCTGCAGCTGACCGGCAGAGAGAACGCCTTTACTGCCAGCTGATCGGCACCCGATTTCAGTGTGACGTCAGGGAACCTGACGTCAACCCGTTGAGCCGTAAATGAACATGGCATACTGTCTATCCGCAGACTGTTCATCGTCAGCAGTACACTTCGTGATTCACTTTGCAGCTGCATCAGCGTACCAGGTGCATACAATCCACCACGGATCCCCCCTGTGGCATACAGCCGTAAACTATAGTGCGCACCCGCTAAGGACCTGGTCTGTCCCGCTACCAGACAGTTTTCTCCTTCCTGCTCGCACACGCTAAAACCAATCCCCGGGATATCCGACTGGTAAATACCGCGCTGTTGATCCAGGAGCGGCGATGTGGTCACCATTTTTAGGCTTCTGGCATTTTGCCCGAAGGCTGCATAAACATTAACTGATACCGTCTTTAGCAGCGAGAGCGGCTGGGTACGATTGGTCACCCGGAGCGTACCGCCGCCAATATGAATACTGCTTACCAGTCCCACTGACCGCTGAGCAGCATGTATCTGCGCCGCCTGCGACAGCAGTAAAATGGCCATTGCTTTTTTTAATGTAAATCGCATACGACATCCCATATAAATTGATTATCTTTTTTAACCTGAGAACACATAATATTTTGATTATTCTTATTGTAATGAAGCGGCCACATGTCATCTGTAACGTTGACATGCGCAACGCCGCCGCCTGAAATGATCCCCACCATCCTGCCATTTACGCTATACAGTGCATTACCGAAAGGTATGGCATTCCCCTTCTCGTCCATGAGTCGAATAAACTGCTTCTGCTGAGCGTGTGCGGCAAAGTCCAGCTCAACGATGGCACCAGTGCGCGGCGTAGCAGAAAAAATCTCCTCAGGAATGTCGATATTTTTATTTTTACTGTTATTTATCAGTGACTCTTCATTATGATGATAAGCCGTAATGTCTGGAACAAAGGCGTTTCCTCTGGAGTCCGTACGCACGTCCTGCTCGTTCTCCACGGAGAGTTTAGATACGTGATCGGTATGCACCAGCGCGGCGGCATTGCCCATTCTCTGCCCCAGGGTCAGGCCATGACGATGGATAATAGCGGCCCCCAGAATACCGAGCGTCAGCCGCTGTCCCTCATTACTAGTCTGGAAGCTGCCGGTGCTATTGCCAAACTCGCTGAGATAATTGAGGGTAGAACTAAACTGTTTCCCGCCCGTGCTACTCTGCATATTGACGTCATAACCCAACTGACGCTGCTGCAAAAGATTGCCTGTCAGCGCCACCTGTTGAGATTGATTCTGCTGACCGGCTGTATTGCTGAGTGAAAGATAGTGATATTTTTCACGGCCCAGCGGGATGGAAATCGTTACGGAAAAGGTTTTGTCATCACTGCCATCAGGCCTGCGCTGATTGTCGATGCTGCTGATCAGGGTGAAGTAACTAAAATCGTAATTCAGGCTGCTGCGGACATCGGTGGATGCTGATCCATTCCAGTTAGTCTGCTGTGAAACAATGAGTGCCAGATTTCCGAGACCCACCGCCTGCTCCAGTTGTATGGAAGCCTTTTTGCGGAAACCGTTTTCAGTGCGTACCTGCACAGAATGAGACGCATCGGTGAGTTCAGCATAGTTTACTGATGTCTGCTGTTCATAGCTGGCAGAAAGGTAGGTTTTGGTCAGGCTAAGTTCGCGATTGATACCGATTTTAAATTTTTCTGCACGCTGTGTCCCGTCTTCAGCCAGCGAATTCTGGCTGAGATTTACGATACCGTACATAGCGCCAACATAGCGCGCGTTCACTCCGATACCGACAGAGCTATTAGCATAATTCTCCGCATACATCAGGCCGCCCAGCAGAGTCAGATTACTACTGATACCGTATTGCATGTCGCTTTCAAGCAGAGAAGTTGTTTTCGTATAGGTGTTTCTGATTTTCCCCACATCAAGAGCATATTTGAATACATCTATGGGCATCAGCATTTCGATATTATTGTATGGCTGATAAAAAATGTGCTCGCTGCCGTTTGCTTCGCGTACAGTGACTTGCAGATCGCCTGCGCCAGACATCGCCGGGATATCTTTAATCGAGTAGGGACCCGGTGTGACGTTGCGTGTGGCAATAACGTAACCATTTTGACGGACGATGATAGTTGCATTGCCGCTGGCAATACCGACTATCGCTGGCATATATGATTTCTCTTCTGAGGAAAACATTTCCATGTTTGAGGCGAGCGAAATCCCGCGCAGCGGCAGGCTGGAAAAATAAAGCCCTGAGGTGTTAAAGTCACCCGCCAGTGCTGTACTGGATAATGCATCTATATCATGACGGACATAGGAGGTACTGCTGCGGTAGGTCAGATTTTGCTGTTTGCTCCTGTCGAGATAGCCGCTATTGCGTAGCTGAAACTCGCCAAGATTAATCCCGTTTTCCAGGGTGCCTGAAACGTTTTGCTCATTCGCCACACCCTGGGTACGGGCCTGGTCGTACTGCAGTGAATAATTCGTGAATGCGGCATTAATTCCATAATCCCATTCATCTTCGCTGGCTACATCATCTTCCGTAGATTCTGAAAAATTTTTCTGCGGTACGGTCAGAGAAATAGTTTGTTCACCCTGATCGATATCGACCTTACTGTGTGGGAAGTAAAAGTCCAGTGGTAGCTTAGCGGATTTATTTTTGAGGTGCTTAAATTTTAATCCCCATTCTGCCAGCTGCGCAGTCGTAAATAATGGCAAAATTTTCCCCTGATATTCTCCTACAGAAATTTTCGTATTTCTTAGCGGCTTTTCATTAATGATCAACTGAAGATCATATTCACCCGGAAGTATATCGTTGCCTTTATTAAACCAGCTGGCGTCAACGGCAGCATTACCTTTATTCTCCAGCAGGGAGAGATCATACTGATCGGCCCCCTGCGCAGAAAAGCTGATCGCCAGCATAATAGCAGAAAAATGGAATTTGCACCTGAACATAACTTATTTTCTAATGAGCATAATACAGGCGAAAAAATCCATTATTCCTGGCCTGTACCAGATTATTTGTAGGACACCACAAAGGTAGCATCAGCTGATACATCACCACCCGTCACGTCTTTACGGTCACGTGCATATTTGACAATAAAACCAATATTGTCATCGCCCTCATTCAACCGGTCCAGATAATCGTTTTGCGGCAGTTCTTTATTCAGCGCCAGTGGCGTATTTTGATCCTGTTCAGAGAATAATTCCAGACCGGTACCGCTTTCACTGCCGGACGAATTGGCCAGTACAGCAGGCTGGCTGCTATCAGCAGTTCCGTCTACGGTGATAGCAATATGACCAGCTTCAGCCTTGGCCTCACAGGCGAGATTCAGAGAAAAATTCTTTTGGCCAGTAGAGATAGCGCTGCCCATGGCGACTTTGTCCAGGTCACTGGACTGTACGGCATCCAATTGTACTGTCTGATTCGGTGAAGTGAATTCACAGGTTGGGGCGGTGACTTTGCCAGTGAAGTGTACAACTGCTGTATTATCACTGTCCGCATAAGCCAGCGAACCTGCAGAAGTCATTACCAGTATGGAAGCCATCGTGGTCAGGGTAAATTTATTCAATTTCTTTGTCCTGTTAAAGGGATGTTAATGTACATTTTTCTGAACGACGTCAGAAGTGTCACCAAAGTCGTTAATTACAGTGTAATTAACGACAGCTGCTTGTCCCGCACTCCCTTTTGCCATCAGGGTGGTGCTAAACGGCGGGATCATGTCTGCTTTGATAATTTTGGATTTTTTGTTATCCAGCCAGACTTTATCAAAAGTTATATAATAAGGGGTTGGATTAAAGACCTGAAGTCCGGATGAATTGTGTTTCCACTCCAGATTTTTAAAGGCCTGCTCCATGTCTTCCGGTACTCCCTTCGGACGATAGAGTATTTTAATCCGGGTGCGCATAACTATTGCCAGTTGTGCGGCATTGGTGGCCTTATCAATTTTTGGAATTTCTTTCACATTTAACCAGTAAAGCTGCTCCTGGGGTTTATTTACCAGCGACGGGTTAATTGCCATGATTCGTAGTGAAATTTTATGCTGCCCCTTGATTTTTGACAGTGGGGGGTCAACAAAAATATCCTGCTGTGATCGCCCATCTTTGTCTTCTGCCCAGGCTTGTACCAAAAAATCATTCTGGGTGGGATTGCTTATTTTAACCTCCGCTGACTGGTCTAACGCGCCAGGATATATAACGCGATTTTGATCCAATACCAGTGAAGCATGAGCAACCGGAGCAATGAAAATCCACAGCAGAAACGGACCGATTAGTTTTTTAAGCATCGTTTTACACCCTTTTCAATGTTTAACAGTTGTAATCATCGATATCATCAAGAAGATGCTGATTGATTTTCATCAGAACCAGGCGTATTTGCTGAAAATGACTGCAGCCGTTATCATGTTTTTTCAGGCAATCATCTAACTTTTCTCGTATGTAAATACAGGAAGCTCTGTCAGGTATGCAGTCCTGGAGTAGGGTCAGAAATATAACTACATGCCGGGTTTCGCAATAATCGTATTTTTTGAGAGCATTGATTAGTGCATTACGTGAGATCGCAACTGTATTATTCATGCAGGTACGGCGCCTCTTTAATGACCAGTCATGTTTGTTTAACAGGCTGGCTGATATTTCTAATTACGGTGACACGTGAAGTAACCGTGCTTCTGAAGAAAGTATTGAGCATCACAGATCTCGTGTACAATTATATTGTTAAAATGCACATAAATAGATTATTGTTCTGATAAAATACTAATATATAGATTTATCTACTTTTTAAAGTGTTTTTCTACAGACCGGAAATCTTCATGAACGTGAGATTTTGAGCGGTTACGCCCTGCTGATAGGACACCGCGGAACGCCATACCACCCGCACGACATCATACTTCGAACAGTGCGATGGTTCTGGAGTAAAGAAATCAGCTACCCTGATTGAAAAAAAGGATAGAAGGTGGCGAAAAGGAGGTAAATCAGGTATATACACTTTAAGTGCGGTAGGCACGTTAGAAATCAGTTCTCATCTCACTGCACCTATCTGTATTTTTATAGATTCACTTACTGTAAAATGGTTAAAAATTTTATTTAATGTAACCTTCTGATTCTGAGAAATTTATCAGTAAAAGTGATAGAATATCTGAATCTGGCAACATAAAATGTAATAACAAATTAAAACGTAATAACAATTCTTTATGAGATATATTATCAACTCAAGCATTGCTTTCCGTGTAGAGGACGGAGCCCTTTACCGAATTGAGAGTAATGACACCGTGGTTCTGCCCATTCCGGCCCAGCGTTTGCTGCTCATTATCCTCGAGTCTGGCGGGAGCATCCTTCGCCGTGAATTTCTGTTACAAGAGGTGTGGGACAAGTTCGGGCTTGTCGGTTCAAATAATAACCTTAATCAATATCTCAGTCTGTTGCGCCGGACTGTTTCGGCATTCGGTTGTGAAGAATTCATAGAGACCATTCCGAAAGTGGGGATCAAAATTATCGACGGGGTTCAAATAGAGAGAGATAATACCGAAAACGCCCTCTCTCAAGACAGTGGAGAAAATGATAACGTAATTGAAACACGTTTATTCACACATTACACGAAAGGTCTTTTCAGGATCTGGTCCCTTAAAAACATAATGGCTTTTAGCTTGTTGCTTATCGTATTAATTTTTCTGAGTGTGATAGTTCATGTCAAAACCGGCGTTGACCAGACTCCTGTTACCTCCACGCTCAAGGGTGGATGTCACCTCGTCCTTTATTCTGAACTTAACTCCCAACAATATGAGAGGATTTCTGCGAAGGTTAATGATTATTTGAAAAAAAATGATAAAAGCTGTCATCCGGGAGTGACGATTTATTTTGATGATATTTCATCACAATCCCTTTACGGAAAAGGAAGAACACTACTTTCTTATTGTGAAAGTGATAAAAAAGGCATCAACGACGTTTGTTTGAATTATTTTTTTGGTGATGGCTTGCATTATGATAAATAAAATTATCCTTACAGTTTTTATTTTACTTGCGCTTCCTGCAGGGTTTTATTGGTATAACTATCAACATAACCAGATTTCCCTTCCATTTAACTGCCTGTATTCTACAGATTATACCTTTAAAGATAAAGGTGATATTCAAACAATACATCTCAAGCAGGATCTTATTATTAGATCGGCCAATCATGCATATTTCTTACTGAATGGCACCGCAGAGACGAGTGGAAAGACATATAAAATAAATCGCACTGTTTTACTGGATAAAGGTGAGGTAGAGCATGGTAGTGAAACTATTTTCAGATATACCGTTAACTCTGTTAACAAAAAGGCTGATGATGACTTACCAGCAGATATTTTTGACAATTTAATGAGTGAGTATACTTTATCTTCAGATGTATTTGAGCTGCATGTTTATCCTCAAGGCCGTGAGACCTATCTTCTCGGCGGTACTTTTTCATATTTGAGCGTGTGCCTCAGAGAGTGATTATCTGTTCCGTTAGTTATCCTTATCAAGGAATCAATATTAATACGTTTTGTATTAACTGTCAGCGTGAAACAGCCGGGGATCATGAGTGAGCAGTAAGTAATACAAAATGATATTCAGACATTGGCCATTTCATGAGGGAGAACGTAATCGTCGTTAAATGTATACTTTAAGTCTGGTTTCCTGACTGAAAATCACGATTAAATTCAGGGCGATGGCAGGTACTGCAACTGATAACACACGTTTTGCATAGCGTTGTTCAGAAACGCTGAAGATGAATACGACAGAGTCAGAAACTTCCGCTCCTGGCACAAAGCGGAGCAGAAAGGTGATCACCATGTCACAGGTCAGGACAAACGTTCAGTATGAAAATGATGTGTGCCGCTTCGTCGTTAATGGACCGTTGGGATGACTTGTCCAGTTCGAGCAATAATCGTCGTCCTTACTTTACCCAAAAACAAAAATCCCCTCCTTGCAACAATCTGCCAATTCTTGTGCCCCTGTGGCAATAAGGTTCTGTCGCATTAAGCCGGTGTCCGGGAACATGCTGTTTTTTTTGTAATGTTGCCGGCTATGTCCCTGATCTGAAAATCTTTCCGACACCTGCATTATCCCACCGATGTTATCGCCCAGTGTATTCGCTGGTTGCTGGCGTACTCACTCAGCCTCCGTAACCTGGAAGAGAGGATGGCTGAGCGGAGCATTATTGTTGATTACTCCACGCTTCACCGCCGGGTCATCCGCCTGGTGCCGGTACTGGATAAGGCGTTCCGCAGGTATAAACGTGCAGTGGGTCAGCGCTGGCGAATGGACGAAACCTGCATCAGAGTCAGGGGACAGTGGAAATACCTGTACCGGGCCGTCGATACCGCAGGGCAGACCCTTGATTTCCTGCTGACCGCCCGGCGGGATGCCGACAAACCTGACGAAGAAAGTATCACGACCAGGCAGAACAAATATCGGAACACCCTTGCGGAGCAGGATCACCGGAACATCAAACGACCGACGCGACCGATGACGGGATTCAAATCATTCCGGCGGGCACAGACCCTACTGGCGGGTATTGAGCGGGTAAACATGATCAGTAAAGGGCAGCTTCATCATCCAGCTGACGAAGGATTGTCGTCCGCAGAACGTTTATCTGCTGGCTGTCTGGAAAACAGGCAGCGCAGATCTCATCATCTTCACGCCGTTAACGCGGCAGAGCCCCTTATACCCTTTCCAGCCCCAGATTCTCCCGCAACGTGGCAAACTCATACTCCTCGCGAAACAGCCCACGACGACGAAGTTCAGGCATCACTAATTCCACAAACAGATCCAGCTGTTCCGGCATGATGGCTGGCATGATGTTAAAGCCGTCTGCGCCGCCCTGCGCCAGCCACAGCTGGAAATCATCGGCGATATCTTCAGCCGTACCGACAATCACGCGGTGCCCGCGCGAACCGGCGGCGACGGCAGCCAGCTCACGCAGCGTCATGTTTTCGCGTTTTGCCATATCGGTCATCAGCTTAACGCGGCTCTGATTGCCTTCGCCCAGCGGCACCTCCGGCACCGGACCATCCAGCGGATATTGGCTGAGATCCATGCTAAAGCGCAGTGACAGCTGACGCAGACCATTTTCAATGTCCACCAGCGTATTCAGCTCTTTCCACAACGCCCTGGCTTCTGTGCGCGTGCGGCCAATAATCGGCATCACGCCAGGCATGATTACCACCTGTTCCGGGTTACGCCCGGCGGCCACGACTTGCGCCTTCTGAGCATGATAGAAGGATTGCGCTTCTTCCAGACTGGCAGAGGCGGTAAAGATCACTTCCGCCGTCTCGGCCGCCAGCTTCTGTCCATCTGCAGAGGAACCCGCTTCGATAATTACCGGACGTCCCTGTGGCGAACGGGTGATATTCAGCGGGCCCTGCACCTGAAAATGCTCGCCCTGATGATTAATCGGCGTGATCTTCTTATCAACAAAATAGTCCCCGGTCGCTTTGTCAGGCTGAACGGCTCCCGCTTCCCAGCCCTCCCACAGTTGGTATGCCACCTCAAGGAACTCCCGCGCACGGGCGTAACGTGACGCGTGATCGGGCATGTCATTGCGACTGAAGTTACGTGCAACGTCTGTGGAAAACGACGTCACGACGTTCCACGCGGCACGCCCCCGGCTGATGTGATCCAGCGATGAGAAGCTACGCGCCAGCGTAAAGGGATCGCTGAAGGTCGTGGAGGCGGTCGCGGCCAGGCCAATGCGTCGGGTATTGACTGCCAGCGCCGCCAGCATCGTCAGCGGCTCCAGCCGTGCCATGGTCGACGGCAGACGATACAGGCTGGTCGCCAGGGCATCGCCAACAAAGAAGAGGTCGAACTTTCCCGCTTCGGCTTTTTTAGCGAGCGTGATCAGCCAGTCAATGTCGGTGGGGTCGCCCAACTGTTCCGTCAGACGCCAGCCGCTGACATGCTGGCCCACCGGTTGAACAAACAGGCCGAGCCGCAGGCGACGTGATGAAGTTACAGAGTGCATAAACTATTCCTGGTCTGAAAGATGAAAAAGCGTGGCGCAGCGCGCCTATAAAAGCGTGTCGGTCGCCAGCAGCGCTTGTTCCAGTGCGCGGGCGGAGACGGTAAACGGCAGACGTTCTGCACTGGCTGCCGGGAATGTAATCTGCTGCGCGATGTTGCGCAGCGCGGCATGACGATCGCCGTGTAACGCGGGCAGCGTTAACGGCATGTCATACTGCCGCAGCAGTGCCAGCAGCCCGCTATCCGGGACGCCATCATGCTCAATCAGCGACTGCACCAACAGGCTGAAACCCACTTTCTCGCCGTGCAGCCAGTGATGCAGCTCCGGCTGGTGCGTCAGACGATTGTGAATGGCATGCGCCAGACCCGGCGTCGGCAGGACATCGCGAACGCTGTTTGCCAGCCCCGCCAGCACGATAGTGGCATCAATAACTTTAACCAGTTCTGATGTGACCCGCTGCTGCTGACAGGCCGCAATTGCGGCATCACCATATTGCTGAAAAGCGTCAACAGCCTGTCGCGCGTTCATCACCTTCAAATCCAGAGCCAAATCCTCCGGGTTATGCTGCTGGTAAGGCCGGAATTCATAATATTTCGCCAGCGCATCAACGATGCCTGCTTTCAGATACCGCACGTCACTCCGGGCGATCACGTCACTGTCCACCAGCACCAGCTCAGGCATTTTTCCCAGTGGCTGGCTGCGCAGATGCCCGCCCGCCGCGTTATAAAGGATGGCAATGGGTGACCAGGCCGCGCAGGTCGCCGCCTGGGTTGCAAAGTTAACCAGCGTGACCGCCGGTAGCTGGCTGGCGGCGGCTTTGGCTGTATCCAGCACCCGTCCACCGCCAATCGCCAGCAGCAGGTCGGCGCCCTGCTGTTCTATATTGTGCTTTACGCTGGCGATGGCCTGTTCGGTACATTCGCCGGATAAATACTCCAGCTGCCAGCGGATGCCACAATCTTTAAGATTCTGGCTTAATTCCGGATTAACTGCCTGCCACGCACGAGGAGAGGTAAAAATATGAATTCGGGTGGCATAGGGTTTAATAAATTGACCCACGCGCGTGCGCAGGCCCGCCTCATGCGCATAGGCGCGCGGGGAAGTCATCGCTAACACAACGGCATCCTGAATATAAGAATTAATCCAAAAAGGCTTTAATTACATTTGGTTATTATCGATACAACCACGTCATTTCTTTTTCGAATACTACGATAAATAATAATTTAAGCAATTAAAAACCGGCCATTCTCTATTCACAAATCTGCATGAAGTTAGTGAGTTTTCACATATAGAACTCTGGCTTTTTACTGTTAATCTTTCATTCTCGCTGAATTAATTAACTGCACGTATGGCAGTTTTTCTGGAAATATCATGCCACTCGATTTTCGTCAGGTCAGAGAAGATGAAACAGATGTTTATCTGGCGTTAATGCATGCTGCTTATGCACCCGTTAAAGCGCTGGGTATTCAGTTTGATGCCGCCACCGCTGACCGCGCTATGGCATTGCGCCATCTGCAGAGTCACGGGGTGTATGCGCTATATGTCGGCGAGGAGATGGTCTCGTCAGTGACCGTACGCTATCCCTGGGGACCGCTGCCCGGCCCGTTTGGTCTGCCGCATATTGGCTGGTTTGGTGCGCACCCTGACTATCCTGGTCAGCAGTTTGGTCGCCAGGTTCTGGAGCGGGTAGAACGGGACATTCTGATCGGTCAGCTTCGAGCCCCTGCGGTCTCGCTGGGGACGGCTACCAGCCACCCCTGGCTGCAAGCGATGTACCTGAAACGCGGCTTCCAGCCTATCCATACCTGCGATCTTGGTAAAGGTCATCTCACCCTCTATATGAAGAAAGTACTGGATCCGGCGGCACATGCTGCCTGGCAGCGCCGCCAGACGGCAGCACAAAGGCACGCACAATGAGCATCACTATCCCAGCCATATCAGGCGAGCAGCTGATCGCGTTCCGCCATGAACTGCATCAATTCCCGGAGCTGTCAAATCAGGAATTCGAAACCACGGCCCGACTGCGGGGGCAACGGGAGCAGCAGCAGATACGTATTCTCGATCTGCCGCTGAAAACCGGCCTGGTGGCGGAGATTGGTACATCAGGAGGGCCGCTTGTCGTGCTGCGGGCAGATATTGATGCGCTGCCGATTGAAGAGCAGTCCGGCGTCAGCTATCGCTCCCAGCGTCCAGGCGTAATGCACGCCTGCGGGCATGATTTTCACAGCGCAGCAGCGCTAGGGGCTGCGATCCTGCTTAAGCAGCAGGCAGAAAAGAGCGGATTTGACGCGCGCGTGGTGGAGGCGAGTCCGATTGGCGAAGACTTTGCCTTCTACCAGCAACAACTGCCTGGCGCCTTTATGATGATTGGCACCGGTGAACCCTATGCGCTGCATCATCCTGCCTTCCGTGTTAATGATGAGGTGCTGCTGCCAACGGCACACTATCTGGCCGATCTGGCGCGGGCGGCCCTCGTTTCTCTGGCGCGACCGCAATGAACCTGACTGCAGCTCTGGCTGAGCATATTCTTCATAGTCAGCCGAATACGTCAGCGCATGCACAGGCACGTGAAGGCGTTCGGGATTTTCTGGCGGTGAGCTGGCCGGTGTTACAGGGTCAGGTGCCGGATAGTGGCTTACCGGCACTGCGCAGCCTCTACCACGACGGCAGCGTGCGATCGCAGGCGCTGCTGCTGGGTTACGCCGGTCACGCGCTGGACTATGATGATTTCCATGCCGATTTCCGCGGCCATCCCAGTGTGGTGATCCTGTCTGCGCTTTTCGCCTGGCAACAGTATCAGCCCAAAAGCCTGAACCTGTTTCTGGATGCTTACGTCACGGGCGTGGAAATGGCAGGTCGTCTGGGACTGGCGGTCAGTCAGCAACATTACGCGCTGGGCCACCACAACACAGCGACGCTGGGCACCCTTGCGGCGGCGGCGGCACTGGCGCGTTTACTGACGCTGGAGAGGGATGCCACCGCCACCCTGCTGGGGATTGCGGCCACCCAGGCCAGCGGTTTACGCGCACAGTTTGGCTCGGCGGTAAAACCGCTGCACGCGGGCTTTGCCGCAGAACGTGCGGTAACAGCCGTTCAATTGACGCTGGCCGGAATCGGTGGCCGCCAGGCGGGCGTGATTGAAGCCTTTCTTGCGGCCAGCAGTTCGGGTCAGGCTCAGCCGGAGACGTTGCTGGATAACTGGGGCACCCCCTGGCGGATTAGTACGCCCGGACTGGAATTCAAACCTTTCCCGACCTGCGCCGGTACTCACAGTGCAGCAGAAGCAGCACGGATGCTGCGCCAGCGGTGGCTGGCGGCTGGAAAATCCCTTGATATGCTGCTGAACCAGATTGTGGATATCACCGTCGCTTTTCCGCCAGGCGGTGATCTTGCGGCCTCAATATCAGTACCGGCTCACGGGATTGAAGCACGCTTCAGTCTGGAATATGTGATTGCCGCGATGCTGATCTATGGCGATCTGCGCTTACAGGATTTTGCCGAAGGGGATCTCAATCATCAGATTATGCCGCTGGCCGCCCGCGTCCGCCGTATACCTGATGAACGTGCGCCGCCCGATGCGATCAATCCCGCCCTGCGCTTTCATGACGTCACGCTGGCGCTTGCGGATGGCACAACGCTGCATCAGCGGCGTACGCGCCAGCAGTCACTGGCAGAGGGGGTGAACGTAAACAGGAAACTGCAACTGGCACTGAAGGACGCGTCACCCGATCTGCTGGCAGCCAGCGCGTTACGTTCAACGGCAGAGTTGCAGGCGCTGGGGCGCGCAGTGCTGAGCGCCCTGTAACCGACTCATAACGGGGGAATAAAGGCCTGCACCGGCGTAACTTCCCCGGCAAATTTTCGCACCTGTACCACCGTAATCTGCCCGCTACATCCCTGCGCAAGCGATGACGTCCCGATATCCATTGTCAGTACATTCGGATTACCATGACGACATAGCGGACGGGCGGCAGTGGCGTCGACCGGATCGTACCAGGCGCCGGTTGGCAGTTGAACCACGCCGGCCATAATGGTGTCGGTGAGACGTGCGCTGGCAAGCACATGGCCGCGATCGTTATACAGCTCAATGATATCGCCATCAGCGATAGCCCGCGCTGCCGCATCCTCGCTGTTGAGGCTACAGACTTCACGCCCGCCACGCTTGCTGCTCTGACTGAAATCACCAAAGTCGAGCTGGCTGTGCAGACGCGTTGCGGGCTGATTAGCAATCAGCCAAAAGGGATAGTCGGCGCTGGGTTGTTGCTGCGGTTCACGCCATACCGGATGGCCGGGACAGTTGTCATAACCAAAGCTGGCGATAGTGGCGGAGAAGATCTCAATTTTGCCGCCTGCTGTGGGCAGCGGTGCGGCATCAGGGTCAGCGCGAAACGCATTGATCATCCGGCCACCATCTTTAACCTGCGGCAACGCCAGTGTGCCCTGCTGCCAGAACTGATTAAAATCCGGTGTCTGCACCTGATGCGCCGCCAGTTTTTCCTGTAGCTGACGGTAAAGATAGTGCAGCCAGCCACGCGCATCGCGCCCTTCGCTAAAAGCCTCCTCCCTGCCGAGCCGCCGGGCGAGATCACGGAAAATGGTGTAATCATCCCGCGCTTCGGCGTAAGGCTGTGCCACCGGCTGCATGGCGATTAAATGGCGGTCGGTCGGCGCACCGCCGATATCCTCGCGCTCCAGGGTCATGGTGGCGGGCAGGACGATATCGGCATGGCGGGCAGTAGCGGTCCAGGCGCTTTCATGCACAATCAGCGTATCCAGCTGGCAAAATGCCTGACGCAGCCGCGCCAGATCCTGATGATGATGAAATGGATTCCCCCCCGCCCAGTAAGCCAGCCGGATATGAGGATAAGTAAGCTGGCGGCCATTGTAGTCAAACTTCGCGCCGGGATGGAGCAGCATGTCGGCGATACGGGCCACCGGAATAAAGCGGTCGATACCGTTTTTCCCCTGTGGCAGGGCAGGAAAGCTGACCAGGTTGTGATGTTTGCCGTAATGACCGAGCGCACCCAGCGCATAGGTGTATCCACCGCCGGGCAGCCCTGGCTGTCCGAGCGCTGCCGCCAGCACCAGGCCAAGCCACACGGGTTGTTCGCCATGCTCAGCGCGTTGTAAGGCATGGGCGACAGTAACCAGTACGCGCTGACCGTAAAGCTGTCGGGCGAACTCCCTGATCAGGTCACTGCTGACACCACAGATCGCGGCCGCCCAGGGTGCGTCACGCACCACGCCATCTTCTTTACCGCGAATGTAGGCGACCATCTGAGGCCAGCCGACACAGTAGCGCGTCAGAAACGCTTCATCGGTTAACCCTTCAGCAATCAACACCGCCAGCAGACCGAGCATAAACGCCGCATCCGTTCCGGGACGCAGCGCCAGCCATTCGCCCTGCGCTTCCTCAGGCAGATCGCTTTTCAGCGGACTCACCGAGATAAAACGGGTGCCGCGCTGTGCCGCACGCTGCATAAAACCGCGTTCGGTATGCTCACTCAGGCCGCCGCTGGCCACCTGTGCGTTTTTCAGCGCCAGGCCGCCAAACGCCAGCACCACGTCGCTGTGACCGGCAATTTCTTCCCAGCTCACGCCACGTCGGGCGATCTCGTTCATGTCGCCGACGATATGTGGCAGTAGCACCGAGGCCGCCCCGGAACTGTAGCTATTTACCGAGCGCACATACCCGCCCAGCGTGGTGTTCAGGAAACGGTGGACCTGACTTTGTGCGTGATGAAAGCGGCCCGCACTTGACCAGCCATAGGACCCGCCGAAGATCCCCGCCGGGCCGTAAGTCTCACCGACCCGCTTAAGTTCCCGCGCGACCCGTTGACTGGCTTCCTCCCAGCTAACCGCGACATACTCATCGGCCCCCCGGCGCCGATCCGCACCCGGCCCGTTTTCCAGCCAGCCACGCCGTATCATCGGCTGCGCAACGCGTGCCGGATGATGGAGTGCATGTCGGAAGTTCTGCAACAGAGGACTGGGATCGGGATCGTGCCGGAATGGTTCGATAATTAACCGATCGCCGCTGCGCTGGGCGTGAAATGCGCCCCAGTGGGCACTGTGCATAACCGGTTTCTGCGTCATTCTGATTCCTGGTTACTACAAAAAAAAGGCGCTCAGAGCACCGTGGCAATAAAGTTTCTGACGCGTCCGTTGTCCGGGTCATCAATAACCTGCTGCGTTGGGCCAGCCGCTACAATTTTGCCGCTCTCCATAAAGACGATGTTATCGGCCACCTCGCGGGCAAATCCGATTTCATGGGTGACAATCACCATGGTGATACCAGAATGCGCCAGTTGCTTAATCACCTGCAGCACTTCCCCCACCAGTTCCGGGTCAAGCGCCGAGGTGGGTTCATCAAACAGCATGACGCCAGGATCCATCGCCAGTGCGCGGGCAATTGCCACGCGTTGCTGCTGACCGCCGGACAGGTTTTGCGGCCACTCCTCTTCACGACCCGCCAGCCCCACCTGCTTCAGCAGCGCCAGCGCTTTGCTGGTTGCCTGATGACGGCTCTGCTTTTTCACCCGCATCGGCGCATCCGTAATGTTCTGCAACACGGTGCGGTGCGGGAAGAGATTGAACTGCTGAAAAACCATGCCGATTTCTGCGCGCTGGCGTGCAATCGCGCTGCTGTTAAGCTCGTGTAGCGCCTGGCCCTTTTGCCGGTAGCCCACCCTCTGGCCGCCGATACGGATGGTGCCGCCATCCAGCTTTTCAAGATGATTAATGCAGCGCAGCAGCGTGGATTTACCCGAGCCGGATGGCCCCAGGATCACCGTGACCGATCCCGCAGGGATATCCAGGTTGACGTTGTCGAGGATAGTGACGCCAGAGAAACGCTTAGTGACCTTACGCAGTGCGATCGCTTCAGCCATTGCTCACACTCCTTTGCGTTTTCGGCAGCGAGATGCGTGGCCACAACGACCAGCCGCTGCGCTTTTCACGGCGTGTGACGCCGCGACCAAAGTAACGTTCCACATAATACTGGCCCACCGACAATACCGAGGTCATCAGCAGGTACCATAAGGTGGCGACCAGCAGCAGCGGGATCACTTCATAGGTGCGCTGATAGATAATCTGCGCCGAAAACAGCACATCCTGCAGAGAAATCACCGACACCACTGCCGTGGTTTTCAACTGACCAATGATTTCGTTACCCGCTGGCGGCATAATGGCGCGCATCGCCTGCGGTAAAACGGTATGACGGAAAATCTGAGCCGGGCGATAACCCAGCGCGCGTGCCGCTTCAATCTGCCCATTGCCAACGCTCTGGATACCCGCGCGTACAATTTCTGCGGCATAGGCGGACTGATGCATCACCAGCGCGATCACTGCCGCACTAAACGGGCTGACCAGCGCGTTGGATTGCGCACTCCAGATCTCACCTAAACCGGGAATCGACAGCGCGATTCGGGGATAGAGCGCCGCGATGTTGTACCAGAGAAACAACTGCACCAGCATCGGCACGCCACGGAAAAACCAGGTATAAGCCCAGCTCACCGCAACCAGCACCGGGTTAGATGAGAGTCGCATCAGCGCCAGCACCGTGCCGAAGGCAAATCCCAGCACCACTGAAATGGCGGTAAGCTGCAGCGTCATAAGCACACCCTGCAAAATGGAGGGCGCAGTGAAGTTTTCTGCAATGATGCCCCACTCAAAGCGCGGATTGTTAATCATCGAATGTGCCATCGCCACCACGCATAACAGCACCACCAGCGCACTCAGCCAGCGTCCGTAGTAGCGTTTACCAACGATTTTCAGGTCGTCAGCGTGGTCCTGAATCTCACTCATTTAAAAATCTCTTCGTTGCGTCGGGCTTCGGTCACGGCACCAAATCCGATCCCCCAGTTATCGAGGATTTTCCGGTAGCTGCCATCGTTGATTAATGTGTTCAGCGCGGCTTGCACGGCTGGCTCCAGCGGAGAGGCCTTCGGAAAAGCGACAGAGACCGGTGCATCGTTAACCGTAATTTCACCGCTCATGGTCAGCGGTTTAATGACTTTTACCTGCCACAGCAGCCCTTCATAGGGGCCGAGGAACATCGGTACGCGACCGCTGACCACCGCCTGCACGCCAGCCGGACGATCCGGGAATATCGCTACCTTAATGGGCTGTTTACCTGCGGCCTCACAGGTTTTACTGGCTTCTTCCAGCCGCGTCACCTGGGTGGTGCCGGAGCCAGCGCCGACCTCTTTGCCACATACGTCACTGAGTGATTTGAACGGGGCGATGCTGGCGTCTTTACGGGAAATAATCCCCAGCAGGCTGGCGTTGTAGTAGCCGACAAAGTCGATCTGTTTCAGGCGGGTCGGTGTGGCGTTGATGTTCGACAGCGCCACATCGTAACGCCCGGTTTTCAGACCGGGTATAATATTGTCGAAGCCGCCGGTATCGCGCCACTGCACCGCAATACCCAGACGTTCACCCACCGCATTCATGATGTCGATTTCGCGACCGGCCAGCGTCTTATTATCTTCTTTATAAAAAGTCGTCGGCGGCGTGTTCGGGTTTGTTCCCGCCACAATGTAGCCCCGCTTGAGGATATCCGCAGGTATCAGGCTTTTCAGTGCCGGATCGGCGTTCACATGCAGCGAACTGTCAGCAGGCACTGACGTTTCGGCCGCAAGGGTAGTGTTCGCACTCATCGCCAGTGCGAAGAAGATCATGCCTTTTGTGAATTTCACTGGAACCTTTCTCCTGAGTGTAAATGGTCCCCCAGAGGGAAAAATGCAATGCGCTCTTAATCTGTTGTCAGGTTTAGTTAGCCCGATAAAGCCAGCAAAACTGCGGGCTTGCGGCGTTTTATCATTCCCATAACTTTCTGTTCTCATTCTCAGTGAATACCCGCAGCGATCACAAATGCTAAAAACAGGAATATTTTTCTGAAATATGACAATGATGAGATTATCCGGCAGTCAGGTGATGGCGATACCTTGCGTCCGAAGAGAGATATAGAGATCGATTCAGGGGAAATTGATCGCGTTTATTCAGGGTTTTCAGGACAGCGAGAAATTAAGCGCCGGGGGAAAAATCATCATTTTATTATTGTCATATCCTTAATATTGAATATAAAAACCTGTCAGCGCCCGCGCCATGACCCTCATTCCTCTAATGTTTTGATCAAGATCAACAACTCTTCCCAAGGTGACCCAAAGGTTTTTTACTTATGAAAAATTATTTTTTTATGATTAAAGATCAATTAGTTATATAGATTCCCAAAAGAATCTCCACCGCATCACCTCTGCCAGGAACAGGGATAAATGCATTAACAACAGCAGTTGTTAATCATAAATAAAATTAAATATTTATTTCACACTGTCGATAAAGAAGATTATCACTGACATTATTTAACTGCCTCTTTTCTGCTTCTGAAACCTCACTAAGGGTGAAACTGATGGGCCTTACTCAACGCATCTCCAATATTAGAATCGGGAAAAAACTTGGTTTCGGTTTCATCATCGTCATCGCCGCTTCCCTTGCCATTACCTTTATGGCCTTTGACTGCTTTCGCAGTATTAAAGACAACTCTGCCCGGCGAACTATCACCGTAGAGGTGGTGAATGCGTTGAGCAAAGCGCGCCTTAATCGCACGCTGTACCAATACACCAAGGATCCTAAATTTGCCACGCAGAACGTTGTGGCGCAGAAAGAGTTAGATGACCTTTATAAACACCTGAATGCCTTTAAATGGGATGACATTGGCCAGCAGAAAGTGAGGTTAATGGGACAACTACTCAACGACTATCAGTTCCAACGTCAGAAGTTCGTGACTTCTGCACAGGCGACAACCAGCGCCTTTGATGCCATTAGAACGGACGTCCTGATTGGTCTGGCGCATCAGTTCGAGTCTCTCAATCTGGCGCAGACACCCGAGGCGGCGCTGCCCGTTATGCACCTTGCCGCCGCGCTGTTTGATGCGGCTAATGTTGAAAAAGGGTTTCTCGCTAAACCGTCCGAGGCGAGCAGAGCGGCGGTCATGGCAGAATACGCCGCTATCACTACCCTGAGTGAGCAACTGGACACGTTCGCCCAGCCGACGATTAATGAGTTATCACGCAATGTGCTCAGCACCCTTACGCAGCAGCGACAGGCTTTGACACGCTATGTGGATGCAATCGAGAAAGAAAAGAGTGATTCAGCGAGCCTGACCACCACCGCCGAGAAACTGAATGCGGTTGTGTCCGATATCTTTGCCTTCCAGACTCAGCTATCTGCTGACTTTATCAAACAGGCAGAGTGGCGCATTGCCTTTGCCGCACTGATTTGTGTTGTTCTTAGCCTGCTGCTCGCCTGGCGGATTACCCGCAGCATTACGCAGCCATTAAAAGAGACGCTGAATGCGGCGCAATGTATCGCTGGCGGTGACTTAACCGTCTCGCTGAAAACCACGCGGGGTGATGAGTTAGGTCAGTTGATGCAGGCTGTCGATGCGATGAACAGCAGCCTGAAGCGCATCATTACCAATGTACGTGATGGCGTCAGTAGCGTGGCGCGTGCCTCGGCGGAAATTGCGGCGGGTAATACCGATCTTTCATCCCGCACAGAACAGCAGTCTGCGGCTGTGGTGCAGACGGCTGCCAGCATGGAACAGCTCTCTTCGACGGTGAAACAGAATGCGGAAAACGCCCACCATGCGAGCCAGCTGGCGACAGACGCGTCGGTTAATGCCGGGCGCGGTGGTGAGATTATCCGTGATGTGATTGTGACCATGAACAGTATCAGCCAGAGTTCAGGCAAAATCGGCGAAATCATTAACGTCATCAACAGCATCTCTTTCCAGACTAATATCCTGGCGTTAAACGCCGCGGTCGAAGCGGCGCGAGCCGGTGAACAGGGGCGTGGATTTGCGGTGGTTGCCGGTGAAGTCAGAAATCTGGCCCAGCGCAGTTCGCTGGCCGCCAAAGAGATTGAAACGCTGATACGTGAGTCACTTAATCGCGTTCATGATGGATCTGAGTTTGTGGAACGCGCCGGTACCACCATGGATGATATCGTCCGCTCAGTCAGCCAGGTCAACGCTATTATGACTGAAATTGCTGCTGCATCCGACGAGCAAAACCGGGGCATTTCCCAGATTGCCACGGCGATGGCCGAAATGGACACGACGACCCAACAGAACGCCGCGCTGGTTGAAGAGTCATCCGCAGCAGCCAGCTCACTGGAATCTCAGGCCGATGAGCTGGAAAAAACGGTGGCGGTATTCCGTCTCTCTGCCGGGCAAAACAGCCTCAGTCGCGCCACACCGACCTTAACGCCGCGTTTAGTGACCGGCACGCCAGTCGGCGCCTCCGCAGATGCCAGCTGGGAAAGTTTTTAATCGCCACCCGTTTAAACCCGCCGTAACGATGCGGCGAGCAGCCAGCCTCACGACAATAAGGCTGGCTGCCCTGTCTGCAGATCCACGCCGTGCGCTTTCGTTTCAGTTATGCCAGATTTGAGATCATCGGGGGTCACGCTCTCCGGCCTGATAACGGCATCCCGCCCCGAAGACACCCCCGCACGGATGATCAGTGATGACGTTTGCCGCATTGCTCAGTAAACGTCGATGAACCTGCGTCTGATTGCCGCCGGTAAGGTGCGCGGGCCAAAGCCCGGGCCGGGGTCACGGTGTCTGGTAAGCGATGAAGCAGGATTTCACATTTGAGAATCAGTCATACTGGGAGCACCCCTGATTTTTCTGCTCTTCCGGGAAGTGCGTTTAATACCGGATGGCTGTTGGGGCGGCAAAACAAGGGAAGCGGTCAGAGAACCATGCCCCTGTTCTGCAGCATGGATAAAGGAAGTGTCTTCCCTGACAGTTTCTCCGGCCGGTTCACGCTTTCGCGCAACCGATGAGGTCGTTCGCTTCGTCGTTTTCCGGCCGGAACCGGACTACGTCCACTGGCGTCAGTTCACCTACGGCTAATTCAACTCTTCGTTCAGGCCTGCAAGCGTTTGCAGGTACGGCACTTGTTTCAGGGCAATCGTCGGTGATTTAAAACTACTTAACCAGCTTCTGGCTTCAGAGATTTGCGCCAACCGATGAGGGTTGCTTTCAGATTTCGCCATACAACCCAGCTGAGTAAAGAGTGTTGCGATACTGATTTCTTTCTCACCCAGGGCAAGGCTGAGTGCCGCTTCGCCAATAATGACGTGGCCTTTTTCGTCGTTTTGAAATAACACTGAAAAATCCTCCATTAGTACGAATTGATGACAACCTCACCAGAGACTGTAGTCGTAAAGCGGGGATCTGCCCGGATTTATCATAGAAAAACACGCAAAAATGCAATAAATAGCCATTAAAGAAGATGTAAAGAGAGCCTCCTGGGTTAACCACGTTTTTCTGCGGCCATGACGAAACGGCAATTCAGCACACAACGCTCTGTAGGCGCACCACCTCCCTGTCGCCCCCATCTCCATCCGTTTATGTGACGCGCTCTACGCCGAGGCGCACTGACATGCAGAGTTTGTTTGACTGCGGTATCGGGTGATGTTTCTGACCTGAAATAGATCAAAACGCCCGGCGTAATGATCTGCAAAGCAGAGATTTACAGGTTTCAGAGTGTTCTCTTTGCGTCTCGCGTCAATCCTGTCAGGCTGTTACGTTTTATATCTGCTAGCGGAAAGTACGCCACCATGAAACTCTCTATTCTCCTCACCCTGCTGGCCGCAACGGTTTGCTCCGTATTCGCTGCGCACGGCGGATTAGCGTCATATCAGGCCAATGGCACGCAGGGGGTCACGCAGAGTGGAGAAGCGATGGGGGAAGCGTCGAACGAATAAAAAAGAGGTAACCCCAGGAACGGCTGTATGCCCCCCCCCTGATATAGTCATTACGCGAAAATTATCCGGCAGAGTGATACAAGGTAAAAGGTGTACGGAGATCGCATGGCGAACAATAACGATTTTTACCGGTCATAATTTTTCAGCCAGTCACGCCTGACATTATCGGTCGTTTGGCGTTCCGTTCTGCAAAGCATAAAACACACAGCCATCTGCTGTTGCATCATCCGGCTACGGGGACAGATCAGCACCGCACCGACAAGGCGCCATTCGATGCGCACCCGGCTGTTAAGTTCTTTATTCTCATCTGACGGCCCTGTGTCGCTTTTCTTCGCCAACGCTTCACTAGCGGGCACACCGGCAGCTGGATGTGAAACGGCGGTGAATCACTCCTCAGTGGAGGGGGTGTCCGGCAATCATAATTCTGAGGGGAATGATAATGCTGACGCAGAACAGCGCATTCTACCGGAAGGTGACCGGCACCGTCGTTTCTCATTTCTCAGTCAGACAACTTGCGCCTCCTCTGCCGCCAATTCGTCAGCGGTCAGGCAATCAGGTATGATCCGCTGCCATTCACTTTCCGGTTGCCTGATGTCTGCGATTATCGATACGTTTATTGCCCCTCCCTGTCATAACGAGATAACCCTGCTCTACAAGGACGAACATCTGCTGGTGATCAATAAACCCAGTGGGCTGCTAAGCCTGTCGGGCAAAAACCCGCAAAACCTCGACTCAGTGCATCATCGACTGGTGAAACATTTTCCTGGCTGCACGCTGGTTCACCGGCTCGATTTTGGCACCTCCGGGTTGATGGTGATCGCACGGAGCAAGGTGATCAACGCCGCTCTCTGCCAGCAGTTCAGTCAGCGTAGCGTGACAAAAACCTATCAGGCGCTGTTGTGCGGACACCTTGCCGATGATGCGGGCGTGATTGATGCCGCAATTGCTAAAGATCCCGCGCAGTTTCCCCGAATGGTGATTTGCGCGATTCAGGGCAAACCCGCGCGCTCACGCTACCGGGTTACTCAGCGCGGTTATTATCAGGGCGATCAGGGAAATGAGGTGCCGGTCACGTGGGTTGAACTGATGCCGGAAACCGGACGCACCCATCAACTGCGCATTCATTGTCAGCGACTGGGGCACCCGATTCTGGGCTGTGATCTTTATGGCGGGCGATTGCTGCCTGGTGTTGAGAAGGCAAAGAGATTAATGCTGCACGCCAGCGGACTGACGTTTGTTCATCCTGTCAGCGGCGAGGCGATGTGTCTCTCTGACGCCAGCCCCTTCTGAATGCGTGAGCGTGTGGTTACCACATCAAATCATCTGGCACTTTGAAATCAGCATACGGATCATCTTCATCCTGAGCGTCTTCGCTTAATGCGCTGTTCAATACGATGGCGCTGGCATCACGCTGCGCAATTTTATCCGCCACACTGGCCGGGATGATAGCGTACTGGCTCTCGCCGCTATTATCAGTGACCAGACGGGCAATGGCGAGACGCCCACTGATCAGCTGCGTCTGCGTTAGCTTATCCACCATGATTTTTTTAATCAGATTATTGTCGGTGAAATTGAAGCTGATATTGCCTCGCTCCACGTCGATTTTGTTCATTTCGATCAGCTGCTTGACCTGCGCTTTATACTCTTTCGACAGCAGGGTCAGCTTCTGCTGCGCGTTCAGCTGTTTATCCCGCTCAAGCTGCGCTTTTTTATTATCTTCCACCGCCGCTCTGGCTTCGCGCGCCTGAACTCTGGATTTCTTGGCTGTGCGCTGAACCTTGTCCATTTTTTTACTGGACACTAATCCCGCTTTCAGCATCTGCTCTTGCAAGGTGAGTTTTGTCATTGTCGTCTCTGAACCTGTGAAATTTTGTCCCGGATTATACCTGTAATCGCCTGGGCTGTGCCAGGTTGCCGCATCTGTCTCGCCCGTGGTTGCGGGCAGCCTCTCAACACTGTGCTAACATTCTGCGGTCAAAATCACCTTACTGAGCATCATGTCAGAGATAACAAAACGTAAAAATGACCCTGAAGGGCTAAAAAAACGCATCATCGCAGGTGCACTGAAAACGTTCTCTGAGTTTGGTATGCAGGGTGCCAGGCTGGAACAGATTGCAGAGCATGCACAAACGACCAAACGCATGGTGGTTTATCATTTTGGCAGCAAGGAACAGCTCTACATTGAGGTACTGGAGCAGGTCTATCAACAGATACGTCAGCACGAAACAGGCCTGAACCTGGCGGCAATGGAACCGGAACTGGCCATGACCCGTCTGGTCGAAGCCAGCTTTGATTATCACGTCGCCCATCCCGATTTTATGCGACTGGTCTGTAGTGAGAACCTGCTGCGCGGTCGCTATATCACGCAATCACCGCAGATTAAAGCGCTTAACCGCAGCGCGCTGGATTTGCTGGATGACATTCTGGCACGCGGTCAGCAGCAGGGCGTATTCATCGCTGATGTGCAAACCATCGATGTCCATCGCCTGATCAGCAGTATCTGCGTTCATCACGTTTCAAACCGCTATACGTTCAACGCCCTGTTCAGCCCTGATAACAGCGAAGCAGAGAGTATCCGCCGCAATCGTCAACTGGCTGTAACCGCCACGTTACGCTATATCCGCAAATAAATGCCCGCAGCCAGAGCGGCACTTCCTCATAGTCTACGCTTAGTAAACACTTGTCATAAAACTGCTATAAAAGGAATGCTGTTGTGAGCAGAGCCGCACGCCTCTATCCGCTTCGCCAGACCCATATTGAACCCGATGACGATGCGCTGTGGAACTGGGCGCAGAATGCACAAATCGGCAGCCGTCATCAGGTTCAGCGTCCCGCCAGTGAAGCGGAATTACAGAGACTTATCCGGGAGTCCCATGGCCAGATCCGGGTGATCGGCAGCAAGCTGTCGCCTGGCCGTATGCTGCATGTCAGCGAGAGCGATGTGCTGCTCGATCTCAGTGCATTGAGCGGCCAGCTTGCCAGTAATGAACAGAGCGTAACCTTTGGCGGCGCGACCCCGCTAGAGCAGGTCTATCGCAGCCTGACTGAAATGAACCGTATGCTGGCGTCATCGCCAGGCGTGATTGCGATTCAAACGCTGGCGGGCGCGATGGCGACCGGAACGCACGGCCAGGGTTTGCAGCAGAGTTCGATTGCCGACGAAGCGCTGGCAATCAGAATGGTGCTGGCTGATGGCAGCGTGCGCGAATTTGTTCGTGGCGAAGCTGACTTCCCGGCAGCGCAGGTGTCACTGGGCGCATTAGGGATTGTTACGGCGGTAACGCTGCGTACCGAGCCGCTTTGCATCTTCACCTGCCACAAAAATGCCGTCTCCGCCGATACCCTTGAAGAGGATTTGCTGCGCTGGAACAACGACTATCCGCTGAGCAAAGCCTGGTGGTTCGTCGATGACAACCTGATGCATTTCTGGAATGCTCATGAGGCGAGTGACGATGAGCGTCAGCGCTATGAAGCGCAGGGTCGTCAGGTGGTGGAACATGACGGTGAGGGTGATGACAGCCTCAATGACACCATCGATCAGACACTGGCACATATGCACCGCGATACTCAGATTCAGGGCAAAGGCGGCAAACAGTTTCGCACCGTTACCCGTTTTCGCGACTTCACTGATGTTACCGGTGACATTTACCAGCTCTTTTGCCGCGGCATAGCGGTGCCGCAGATCAATGTGGAAATCGGCGTACCCCTGGCAAAAACCCCCGCCATTATCCGCCGGATTAAGCAGTGGTATGCAGAGCACCGTCCGCATATGCACTACCCGATTATTCTGCGCTGCACCGGCGCATCGTCGGCCTGGCTCAGCCCGGCAGCTGATCAGCCAACCTGCTTTTTTGGCTTTGTCGTCTATTACGCCGACGATGGCTCGCTGTCACAAGAGGGGCTGCACTTTCTGACTGAAGTGGAAAAACTGCTGGCCGAAGAGGGTGGACGCCCGCACTGGGGCAAATATTACGATGAAGAACGCTATAACTGGCGTGAGATTTATCCGCAGTGGGACGCCTTCCGCGCCCTGCGCAACCAGCTCGATCCTCAGGGCCGGCTGGGTAACGACTACATCACGCCACTTTTGACTGATTGAGGAAAGCTATGTTTGCCTGGGTAACGCTTTTAACACAACCCGATTATCTGGTGGGCGTGAAAGCGCTTCACCGATCGCTGCAACAGAGCCACAGCCAGTGGCCGCTGGTGGTGATGACCACGCAGGCGATTTCAGCGTCTGACTGTCAGATTCTGCAGGATGCGGGCTGCGTGATTCAGCCGGTCGAGCCACTCTATCCATGTGACGATCTGGATCAGCACTATGCATCGGCGCAGTTCGGCGAAGTCTGGACTAAGCTGCGCGCCTGGCAGCTTACTGATTATGAGCGCGTGGTATTTCTGGATGCCGATATGCTGGTAGTTAAAAACATGGATGAGCTGTTTACCCTGGATCTGGGGGATAACCCGCTGGCCGCCTGTCATGCCTGTCGCTGTAATCCAAACCGGATTGCCTCTTATCCGGCAGAATGGCAGCCAGAGCAGTGCCACTACACCTGGCAGGCACGCGGTGAAACCGCGCCTGATAATGTGGACTTCTACCTGAACGGCGGTTTTCTGGTGCTTAAGCCCGACAATGCGGTGTTCGACGCACTGGAAAAGCGGATTGCTGCCATTGATGATCTCAGCGCCTATCCCTTCTCCGAACAGGACCTGCTAAATGAAGTGTTTGCCGACCGCTGGAAGCCCCTCTCTTATATCTACAATGCATTAAAGACGCTGCCATTCCAGCATAGCGGTCTCTGGCAGTGTAATGAGGTGAAGAACCTGCACTATATTCTGGCAAAGCCATGGAAACGCGATCTCAGCCAGCCTGAGAGTCAACGCGATCGCTTTTATGCGCTGGATAAGTTGTGGTGGGAGAAAAGTGGCCTGATCTGACTCAACGTGGGCGGGAAGCCACCGTTTCCCGCCCTGCCCGCCGGGGGTTGAATCAACAGCGGCCCTTTACTTTACCCCCCCTTTTTACTCTCTTCAGACTCAGCCCTACACCTCAATCCAGCGGCGCTGCTCTGCTGAGTGTGCAATCGCCTCCAGCACCTTCTGAACCTGCAATCCCTCGGCAAAATCGGGCCACATGCGATCGCCTGCGGCGATGCCGTTAATCAGGTCACGGATCTCCACCGTTTTTTGATCGTTAAAGCCGATGCCATGACCGGCTGATACACAGAAGTTCGCGTAGTCAGGGTGTGCTGGCCCGGTCAGCAGCGTTTTAAAACCCTGCCGCCCGGCAGGGTCGTCATGCAGATAAAGCTCCAGCTCCGCCATGCGTTCCTGGGTGTAGCGCAGCGTGCCTTTGGTGCCGGTGACGACATAGGTCAGGCCCATTTTTGCGCCACAGGCAATGCGTGAAGTTTCAATCACGCCATGCGCACCATTGCAGAAACGCAGCAGCGCACTGGCCTGATCTTCGTTTTCTACCGGTAATTGCCGCGCAGGTGCTTTTGGATCGGGCCGTGAGGTAATCACCGTCATCATGTCCCCACTTACCTCAGCAATGTCACCAACCAAATAGTGCGCCATATTGACGATATGTGCGGCCAGATCGCCCAGCGCCCCGAGACCGGCCAGCGCTTTCTGGCAATGCCAGTCGAGTGGCGTTTCCGGTCTGGCGAGGTAATCTTCGTTATGGGTGCCGTAGAAATGCACCACGTCACCAATCTCACCACGGGTAATGATCTCTTTCGCCAGCTGGCTGGTCGGGTTTTTCATGTAATTGAAACCGACCAGGGTTTTGACCCCTGCCGCCTTGGCTGCCGCCACCATCTCCTGCGCATCCGCCACGCTTAACGACAGCGGCTTTTCAGAATAGACGTGTTTGCCGTGACGTATCGCCTCCAGCGCCATCTCTTTATGCAGAAAGTTGGGGGCGCAGATATCCACCACATCAATCGCCGGATCGCTGACCAGCGCGCGCCAGTCGCCTGTAGAACGCGCGAAACCAAAGGTCGCCGCCTGTCGGGCCGCCAGCTCAGGATTCACTTCGGCCAGCATCTCCCGCACGATTTCGCCTTTCAGCGCAAATACAGTGGGGGCCTGGGCATAGGCAATCGCGTGGCAGCGCCCGATATAGCCACTGCCAATCATGCCGATTCTGACTTTGTTCATTTCAACTCCACAGCTTCAGTTCAGGGTTGAAACGGAATTTAAGTGTCATTTCTGTCGCTGACAAAGCGAGAATCAAGACTTTGTGACGGCAGTTAAAAACTATCCGGCTAAATCACGCCTCCTGCCGTCTGGCAAGGGGTCTGCAGCACCAGAACACCTCATAAACACCTCAGTTTTCCCTGTCGCATTTTGTCCGGTGCCTCTGCCGTGCAGGCCGTTCTTTCATGGCTTAAAACAGCATAGTGGTGACTATTTCAGCAGTCGTGCAGATTTGTGAAAAAGAGCTTTGACATGGCCCGAGGAGGCCGTTACTATGCGCCCCGTTCAAACGATTCCTCTGTAGTTCAGTCGGTAGAACGGCGGACTGTTAATCCGTATGTCACTGGTTCGAGTCCAGTCAGAGGAGCCAAATTCGAAAAGCCCGCTCAGGGAAACCTGAGCGGGCTTTTTATTGGTTTTTGTAGCCACATCAGATATTCAGTTCAGAATGGCTTCCTGCCGGGCCAGCACGTCATTCACGATAGTTTCTGCAAGTCGCTCAAGTCGCCTGCCTTCGCGGGCCTGCATATCCAGTGTTCTGGGCTGATCGCAGCGAATAACGCCCGTTGTCCTGCACCCCGCCCCATCCAGTGAAACGGTAAAACCTGCTGCGCGGACAACGTTTCCGCCGCTGGTGATCGGCACCACAATCGGTAACCGGGTGAACGTGTTAAACGAGGCCGGAGAGACGATAAGAACCGGACGCTTTCCACTTTGTTCATGACCCGCGGTGTGGTCGAGCGTTACCAGCCAGATTTCTCCTCTCCACTTACCGGTTCTCCTTACCCACTGCAGGCGCATCAATCCATTCCCGATCCTCTTTGCTCATTTCGGCATCCGGATCGCATTACGCCAGCAGTTCCTCAAGCGAATATTGCGGACGATTGTGCGGCTTAACGATCAAGACCATTATCAATAGTCAGACCGACGTCGCGGTTTGTCGACAACGACAGCATTTTCAGAACGACGGGAGGAACCGTCAGCATGACAGCTCCACCGACGTTTTTAAGACGCGTGATAAACATAAAGCCCCTCCTGAGTGTGACAAAGCGTAGGGAACGAATTTTCGTCAGGATGAGCGTAAAAAACAGTTTGGGAGATACAAAGGATTACGCCAAATACGATGAAAGAATCGCGGCACAGCTTCCGTATCCGGACTCGCCAACCCGGACCCTGCATTCAGAAGAATAGCGCTCAAAAAAAACTGCACCTTAATCAGTCGGACTTCCAACTTTTAGGGTGCAGTAGCGTGTTAGCGGGTTTCAGCCTTTACAACATTCACGGCTATCAGATATCAAACCGATCCAGATTCATCACTTTGGTCCAGGCGGCAACAAAGTCTTTGACGAATTTTTCGCGGGCGTCGCTGCTGGCGTAGACTTCCGCCGAGGCGCGTAACACCGCATTAGAACCAAACACCAGATCGGCGCGGGTGGCGGTGAAGCGCGTTTCGCCGCTGACGCGATCGCGTCCAATGAATTTCTCATTGGTGTCATCGGTGGCTTTCCACTCGGTGCGCATATCCAGCAGATTCACGAAGAAATCGGTGTTCAGCGATCCCAGATTATGCGTGAAGATACCGTGCTGGCTGCCATCGAAGTTTGCCCCCAGCGCACGCATCCCGCCCACCAGCACTGTTAACTCTGGCGCGGTCAGGGTCAGCTGCTGCGCCTTATCAATCAGCAGATTTTCGGTGGTGGTTTTGCCGAAACCCGTCCCGTAATTACGGAAACCATCGGCACGCGGTTTCAGCAGATCGAACGACTCAATGTCGGTCTGATCCTGACGCGCATCGACACGGCCCGGCGTAAATGGCACCTCAATCGATACACCCGCCGCTTTCGCCGCCTGCTCAACGCCAACCACACCCGCCAGCACGATCACATCCGCCAGTGAAGCTTTGTGTGCTTCGCGCTGGATGGCTTCCAGCGTCGGCAGTACGCGTGCCGCGACAGCATTGACGTCCCACTCACGCTGCGGCAGCAATGCCAGACGGGCACCGTTGGCCCCACCACGTTTGTCGCCGCCACGGAAAGTAGATGCTGAGGCCCAGGCAACTGACACCAGCTCGCTGACGCTGAGGCCGGATGACGCAATTTTCTCTTTCAGCTGGGCGATATCTGCCACGGTTGGATGATAAACCGGTGCAGGCAGCGGGTCCTGCCAGATCAGATCTTCCTGGGGAACTTCTGGTCCGATGTAGCGCGCTTTTGGCCCCATATCACGGTGAGTCAGTTTGAACCAGGCACGGGCAAAGGCTTCGTTGAAGGCCTGCGGATCGTTGTGGAAACGACGCGAAATTTTTTCAAACTCCGGGTCAAAACGCAGCGTCAGATCGGTCACCAGCATGGTCGGTTTATGTTTCTTCGCAGCGTCAAAGGCATCCGGGATAATTTCCGGTGCATCCGCCGCTACAAACTGGATGGCACCCGCCGGGCTGCGCGTCTGAACCCACTCATATTTGAACAGGTTCTCGAAGAAGTAGTTGCTCCACTGGGTTGGCGTCTGAGACCAGATCACTTCCAGGCCGGAGGTAATCGCATCTGCGCCGACGCCCGTACCGTGGCTGTTAACCCAGCCCAGGCCCTGCGCTTCAATCGGAGCGGTTTCCGGATCGACACCGACGTGGCTGGCTGGTGCGGCACCGTGGGTTTTGCCCAGCGTATGTCCACCCGCGATTAATGCCACGATCTCTTCGTCGTTCATGCCCATGTTGCCAAAGGTGGCGCGAATCGCCGGGGCAGCAGAGGCAGGATCACCGCTGTGTTCAGGCCCTTCCGGGTTCACGTAGATCAGACCCATCTCGGTGGCACCCAGTGGCGACTGAGCCAGAGATTCCGGGTGACGATGTTCCAGCCAGGCCGCTTCTTCGCCCCAGTTCACATCCATATCCGGTTCCCAGACATCTTCACGGCCGGCACCAAAGCCGAAGGTACGGAAGCCGGAGTTTTCCAGCGCAACGTTACCCGCCAGAATATAGAGGTCAGCCCAGGAGATCTTCTGGCCATATTTCTGTTTAATCGGCCACAGTAAACGGCGCGCTTTATCCAGGCTGACGTTGTCTGGCCAGGAGTTTAACGGCGCGAAGCGTTGCTGACCACGGCCTGAACCACCGCGTCCGTCCACGGAGCGATAGGTTCCGGCGCTGTGCCAGGCCATGCGAATAAACAGGCCGATATAGCTGCCCCAGTCAGCAGGCCACCAGGCTTGTGACTCAGTAAGCAAACCTTTTATATCAGCTTTCAGTGCGGGGTAATCTAATCCGGCAAATTCTTTACGGTAATCGAAGGTTTCATCAAGCGGGTTCGAACGAGATGAGTGCTGATTCAGCAGATCAACCCGGAGTTGATTAGGCCACCAGTCGCGGTTGGTTGTGCCGCCGCCCGGAGCCTGGTTTGCCTGAGTTGGCTTACCCGCATGAAAAGGACATTTGCCCGCCGGCACTTCGCGGTCGGCTTCGACAATCGGCTTTGCATCTTTTGCATCTTCATCAACGGAATTGCTCATGGTCACACCTCTTTTTTGTATTTTCATCGCTACTCTATAGAGGATTAACAGGATCGCACACCTGTCTGCTCCTATATGTTTGATAGCTTATCCCTTTGAATACAACTATTTTTAACAGCTTCCAACGATGGCATAACCGGCAATTCCCTGCGTAATCCACAGCGAAGCGGCTCAGGCCGTCATCAGATTATTCCCACTGTTCCGGATGCACAACCGGCTTGTTACATTTGTTGCAGATTGACTATGCCACCACGAGCAAACCGAATGCGCACATCAGAATCAGGCGACGGCAAAGCAGATAAACGGACGAACTGAGTGGGATTGCGCGCGGCGGCGGTTACTGACAGGAAAATCTGGCTTCATCAGGAGAGACAGCGCGGAAGAACGGGGAAAAGCCAGGAAGATAACCTGGCCACGCCAGAGGGCTTAAAGAGACAGCGACATTGCCGCAGACGCTGTTAATCCGATAGCGCCCGCCTGAGGCGGGCGCTGTGGCATCGGTTAACGCCAGCCGAGTTCCGGGGCGACGTACTTCAGAATCGTCTCAATCACATGGGCGTTGTAGGCGACACCAAGCTGATTAGGCACGGTGAGCAGCAGCGTATCTGCTTCGGCTATTGCCTCATCCTGCGCCAGTTGCTTAATTAACACCTCAGGCTCGGCGGCATAGCTTCGGCCAAAGATGGCGCGGGTTTTCTCATCAAGAAAGCCAACCGAATCCTGATCGTTACCGCTGCGGCCAAAGTAGGCGCGGTCCCTATCATTCACCAATGCAAAGATGCTGCGACTGACGGAGACGCGTGGCGCATGCTGATGCCCCGCCGCTTTCCAGGCCTCACGGTAAGCGCGGATCTGCTTCGCCTGCTGAATGTGGAATGGCTCGCCGGTCTCATCATCCTTCAGGGTGGAACTTTGCAGATTCATGCCCATTTTTGCCGCCCATTCTGCGGTGGCGTTGGAGCCGGAACCCCACCAGATGCGGTCACGCAGACCTTCAGAGAGCGGTTCAGGACGCAGCAGGCCCGGTGGATTAGGGAACATCGGCTGTGGATTTGGCTTCGCAAAGCCCTCGCCGCGTAGCACCTCCAGAAATTCCTCGGTGTGACGACGGCCCATATCCGCATCGCTTTCACCCGCTTTCGGTTCAAAACCAAAGTAGCGCCAGCCATCGATCACCTGCTCAGGTGAACCGCGGCTCAGACCCAGTTGCAGACGGCCATTTGAGATCAGATCTGCCGCACTGGCGTCTTCCACCATGTAGAGCGGATTTTCGTAGCGCATATCGATGACACCGGTGCCGATCTCAATTTTGCTGGTACGGGCTGCCACAGCAGCCAGCAGTGGAAACGGCGAGCTGAGCTGACGGGCAAAATGGTGGACACGGAAGTAAGCGCCATCCGCGCCCAGCTCTTCGGCAGCGACCGCTAAGTCGATCGATTGCAATAACACATCCTGCGCGGTACGGGTAGCGGACTGCGACGAAGGCGTCCAGTGACCAAAGGATAAGAAGCCAATGTTTTTCATTTCTGTTTCTCCTGACAGGCGGTAAACGCCCGTGGGTGCAAGGCGATTTTTGATTGAGAAAGGTTACGCCCTCCACGCCGCCACTGATAGTCAATATCTTTCAGCGCCATATTCAGGAATTTCGACATAGCTCAGCCGATTATCCGATTTGTCTTTGTCCGTCCTTTCACGCACTGTTCAGGTTCCCGCTTTCACTGTCAGGTGGATCATGCACAACGGTTATCTCTCTTCGCAGCAGCGCACCTGGCTTAACGCGCGCGCGTAGCTGGCGCTGGCGCTGACCACAGTCCGATCCTTGTATGAGCCGCGCGCAGCAGACGATCCGCTGGTGCGCGCCGTGAATAATGAAGCGGCATGGCCGTGGCGCATGCTGTTCCTGAATCTGAACTACCATTCAGTGCATCACGACCTTCCCGGTGTCCCCTGGTATGGCCTCCGCCCGCTCTATCTGCGCGACCGTGAGCATGACTCTCAGCGCAGCCACGGCTTTCGCGTGGCGGGCTATCGGGTCTGGCTGCGTCAGTGCCGGGTCAGACCGGTTAGCGTCAATGCCCATCCGGGCCGCTCAGGGGAGAAAACCCATGAATAATCTGCTCGCTTTGCCCATGTATGCCATTCATCCTCCCGCTACGCGGGCACTGATGCAGGCTGTGGTTACGCTGCTGGCGCAGCGCGGTGTAGCCGCGCAGCCAGTCTGGCCTGACACTCTGCTGTCACACTGGCAGGATGACCAGTTGCTGCTGAGCCAGACCTGCGGCTATCCGCTGGTCAGCCTGCTTCCTGGGGTTCAACTGGTTGGCACCTTTCATTATCAGGCTCCGGGCTGCACCGGTCGCAATTATCGCAGCTGGCTGGTGGCGCGGGATAAACAGGCGACGCTGACCGATTTTAACGGCCAGCGGGCGGTAGCTAACAGCCTGGATTCTCACTCCGGCTATAACGCGCTGCGGTTTGTGGCGGCGCGTCAGGGCGTGACCTTTTCACAGCTGCTGCTGAGCGGCGGGCATCGTCAGTCGCTGGCGGCGCTGCGTGATTCACAGGCAGATATCGCGGCTATCGACTGTGTGAGCTGGGCGCTGCTGGCGCGCTATGCGCCGGATGCGCTGCGCGGTCTGCATATCATTGGTGAGACGCCAGCCGCGCCCGGATTGCCGCTAATCACGGCAGCCTCGACATCAGCGGCCCGCCTGAAGACACTCCGCACGGCGATGCATCAGTTGGTGAGCGAACCCGCCTGGCGCAGCGTCTGCGACGACAATCTGATTAGTGGATTCAGCCCGGTGCAGCGAGACGATTATCAGGACGTGCTGGCGTGGGAACAGCAGGCTGCCGCGCTGGGCGTTACCCGACTCTGATCCCCCCCACATGTTGTTCCACCTGCCTGGCCGGTAAAATCTGTTTTTCTGACCGCCTTTCCTTCCTGCACGCGCGTTCCTGGCCTGTTATTTTACATTCCCCGAGGTGTGCTAACCGAGATGAAGACTGGTCAGCCCGTTCACGGCGTTCTAAGGTAGAGGTTTTCAGCGGAGGGAGAGTAGGATGCGCATTCTGATAGCAGGTGCCGGCGCGACCGGCGGATATTTTGGCGCACGGCTGGCTCAGGCGGGCCAGGACGTGACTTTTCTGGTTCGTGAGCGCCGTTATCAGCAACTCAAGGCCAGCGGTCTGGTGTTGCAGACGCCGCAGGGTACTGAAACATTACAGCCGCACCTGACCCAGGCCAGCACACTGACGGGTCACTACGACCTGATCATCGTGACGGTGAAGAGTTTTGCTCTTGATCAGGTGATGGGTGATATTGCGCCTGCGGTCGGCCCTGAAACGCTGATTTTACCGATTCTGAACGGAATGCGGCACATCGCGACGCTGCAACAGCGTTTCGGCAAAGATAAGGTGATTGGCGGCCTGTGCAAAATCAACGCCACGCTGGGTGATAAGGGTGAAGTGATCCAGATGACGCCGCTGCATCAGCTTTTTTACGGCGCGCTGGACGGCAACAAGGATGCACGACTGCATCGGATTGATGCGGCGCTGCGCGACGGCCATGTCGATACCCGATTCAGCGATAACATTATGGATGAGCTATGGGAAAAGTGGCTGCTGCTAAGCACGCTCGGCGCAGTCTGCTGTCTGGCGCGCGGCGATACCCAACAGATACTCCGCTCCCGCGGGGGCGAAGCGCTGTTACAGGGGATTTTCACGGAGGTTCTGTCAGTCATGACGGCTGAAGGCTATCAGCCGCGCCCGGCGGCTACCGCCCGCATTTTTGAACTGTTAAGTAATCCGGCGACCCCGATGACCTCCTCGATGTACCGCGATTTAACCCAGGGCTTTGATATCGAAGCCGACCAGGTGATAGGCGACCTGCTGCTGCGGGCGAAGCGTAACGGCCTGGCCACGCCGCTGCTGAACGCGGTGGATGTTAATCTGCAGGTTTATTTGCAGCAGCGTTAATTACCACGCCTGCCGCCAGAGTGTGCTGATCGGGTGCCGCAGCGGCCCTGGTTTGCGTGGAGGCGAAAGTGTGGTGTGCAGCAGCACAGCAGGAAAATTTGCTACACTCGTCGCTTCACCTTTTGGAGAGTTCAATGACTTCCCGCTCTGTGACCCTCGATGATGTCGCGCAACTTGCCGGCGTCTCATATCAAACTGTTTCACGTGTTTTAAATCGTTCTGAACAGGTGTCAGCCCGCACGCGGGAAAGGGTTGAGGCGGCGATGCAGCAGCTCAATTATGTGCCAAATCGTGTAGCGCAGCAGCTGGCGGGTAAGGCGACGCGCACCCTGGGCCTGGCCACCAGCGACCTGGCCCTGATGGCACCGGCGCAGATCGCTTCGGCGATTCAGCAGCGTGCCGCTGAGGCGGGTTATCATCTGGTGATCGCCATGGACAGTCGTCACGATGCGGCCGCCACTGTGAATGAACTGCTGGCACAGCGGGTCGATGGGCTGCTGATCAACCTGCCGCTGGAGGCGGATGAGGCACAACAGATCCAGCTGCTGTGCGGCAGCAAGCCGGTGCTGTTTCTGGATGTCGACCCCCACGCGGCAGTGGCGCAGTGTCAGTATCCAAATGAGTCGGGCGCACGGGCCGCCGTTGAGCATCTGGTGGCGCTGGGGCATCGTCAGATTGGCCTGCTAAACGGGCCGCTGCGCGCGGTTTCGGCGTGTCAGCGTGAAAACGCATGGCGTCAGGCGCTGGCCGATCATCAGTTAACGCCGCATTGTTCCCTGCGCGGCGACTGGAGCGCGCAGTCGGGTTATCAGGCGCTGCTGGCACAATTACCCGACAATCTGCCGCAGGCGCTGCTGGTGGCGAACGATCAGATGGCACTGGGTGCAATGCGGGCGCTACATCAGTATGGCGTGGCAATACCTGGCGAGATCTCGGTGATTGGCTATGACGATACCGCCGAGAGCGCATGGTATCAGCCGCCGCTGACCACGGTGCGGCAGGATTTACACTATCTTGGCGCACAGAGTGTCGAGCGGATGCTGGCCGGGCTGCAGGGAAAAGAGGCCTCACGCAACGCGCTGGAAACCGCTCTGGTGATCCGGGAGACCACCGCCCCGCCGGCTGATCAGCGGGGCGACTTAATGGCGCTGTCCCAACAGTTACAGGTGATTGCCCGCAGGCTGGCGGGCAAATAACCCCTTTCCCTCTACGCTGACGCGGGCAATAAAAAAACCCGCCCCACCGGAGTGGATGCGGGTTCGCATGGCACGCAAGGGGCGTTAGCGCCTCGCATTGCGCTTTTACGCTTTCGGGTGTTCGCCCACGCCCATGGCTTTGATCTTTTTCGACAGTTCGCGACGTTCTTTCGACAGATCGGCGTTTTTGATGATGTACTCATCCACGCGATCTTCATAATCCACACGCATGCTGGCGATGATTTCCTGGATAGCCTCAACGCTCATGCCGGGTTTGATATATTCGCTCAGGTTGTCGAGCAGCAGCACGCGCTTCTGGTTGTCGCGGATTTTCTTCTCGTTATCGACAATTTCGCGCTGTAGTTTGTTTTTGCGGCGGAACATACGTACGAACTCCAGTACGTCCTGAAATGATTGCTTGGCATTTTCCATGATGGCACCTTTCTTTGAGCCTGCTGACGCAGGGAGAGAGTCAAAACGATCAGCTTAGCGGCTAGCCCGCCTGGTAAGCAATTGTCACAGCTAAATTCAGACTGGCTCTTATCTTAGCGCAAAGAAACCCGGTTTCACATTAAGTCATTGTCTGAGGTGATTATTTACGCAGCGCCATCCGCATCAGATCGGTCATCCGCTCAAGCTGTTTCGCCAGTTCCAGCGTCAGCCAGACGTAACCGTAGATCGGCGTCTCTTCCAGACCCTCGCTGCCGGCTTCGGCAATCAGTCGCCGCAGTTCGCCACTGATTTCAGTCAGCACATGGCTGTTGGCAATTACTTCCTCGGTTTCACCCTCAATCGCCATGACCGACAGCGCCCGCAGTGTGTTCCTGGTCATCTGCTGCGTGCGACGTAATGCAGGTGCGTTAAGCATAATCAGATGGCTCTCGCGCGATGCCCACCAGGCATTAATCTGCATCTCAATGGTGTAAACCATATTACGGTTGATGGTCTGGATCGCTTCCAGCACCGACTTCGGGATGCGCGTCTCTTTGCTCGATGGCTCCAGCAATGCCCGCATTTTGATCACGCTGCTCAGCAATTTGCCCAGCGGCTTATTGAGGCGCGGCTTTTCAAGCAGATTGGGCGAGAAGCCGGCGTAATAGATCTTTGCCATTTCCGCCAGCGCGTCAGAGAGCTGAATGCGCCAGTGTGTATAGGCACGCTGCGCCCAGATAGCGGTAAACAGCAGCGCCATCAGCGATCCCAGAATCACATCCCCGCCGCGCCACAGTGCTACTGTAAAATCGCCCGTTGGCGCCCCCACCACCACGCTCAACGTAATCCCGATCAACAGCGCCATGTAGGGATGTTTGCCCAGCGTCAGGTAGCCGCTGATCACCATGATAGTGCCGCACCAGGCCAGCATCATCGGCATCGAGATCAACTCCAGTTTAAGGGCAATCAGACCGGAAATTGACCCGGCTACCGTGCCGCAGATGCGCTGCAGCGCACGAGGAAAGACATTTCCCCAGGTGGAGATGGGTCCCATCACCACCACCAGCGTAATCAGCGGCCAGGTGCCTTCAGGAATACCGGTCGCCCGGACAAAGATGAAGCAGAGTAAGAAGGCGATGGCAATGCGCACGCCGTGGACGGAGCGGTAATGGCGATAAAACCAGAACTCCAGTTTTGAGATGGGCTTATCGGGACGCAATGTGGCTTTCCGGTTGCGGGAACATGATGTGGCTATCTTAACCCTGAACGTGGCTCAGGCTTAGCGCGAGTCGGATATTTCAAAACAGTTTTGACGTTCGTTTACAATTATCAACATCTACCTCACATTGCTGCCCGGAAGTTAAAACAACCTGTCACGGCCATTTAACCTTTATCAGCTACCAGTAACACGCTGAGATCAAGCCGCCGGGATGTGAAAACGGGCAGCCCGCAGGCTACCCCTGTTAGTGCTGTCAGTCTGCGAATCAGAACTTCTGCCTGAAATAATCGGTCAGGCGGGTGATGACGCCTGCAGGTTCAACCGCACTCAGCGCCACCAGCGGATAGTGGGCAATCGGCTGATCTTTATCCATCACCTGAATTTCACCAATCACTTCGTTAGCTTTTAGCGGCGCTTCCAGATCTTTGCGATCGATGATGTATTTCGCCTTCACGTTCTGAACTTCACTGCGCGGCAGCGACAGATAAACATCCTCTGCTGTACCAACGTCAACCTGATGAGGGTTGCCGTACCAGACGTTTTCGCTGCCAATCTTCTTACCAGAATGGAACAGCTGAACGGTGTCAAAGGTGTTCTGGCCCCAGACCAGCAGCTTACGCGCCTGCTCTTCACGGCCTTTCGGGCTTTTACCGCCCATGACGACGGCGATCAGGCGATGTTTCCCCACCACATTCGAGGCGATGATATTAAAGCCCGCGGTCTCAGTGTGACCGGTTTTCAGACCATCGACGTGCAGATTATTGTCCCACAGCAGACCATTACGGTTGTTCTGGGTAATGCCGTTCCAGGTCAGGGTCTTCTCACTGTACATGGCATAAAAGTCAGGCTCACCATCAATGATGGCGCGTGACAGTTTCGCCATATCGAGCGCGCTGGAGAACTGACCCGGTGCATCCAGACCATGAACCGTTTCAAAATGGGTATTCTGCAGGCCGAGCGTCTCAACATAGTGATTCATCATACCGACGAAGTTCGCCTGGCTGCCCGCCACATAGTCAGCCAGCGCAACGCAGGCGTCGTTACCGGAATCGATGATCACGCCACGGCTTAAATCCCGGACGCTCAGCTTATCGCCTGGCTTCAGGAACATCAGCGAGGAGCCTTTGAACGCCGGATTACCCGCTGCCCAGGCATCCTTTCCGACCGTGACCATGTCGTCACGGCTGATTTTCTTCTGGTCGATAGCGCGGTCAACCACGTAACCGGTCATCAGTTTGGTCAGACTGGCGGGATTACGGCGTTCATCGGGATTACCCGCGGTCAGAACCTGCCCGGTGATGGCATCCATCAGCACCCAGGAAGCCGCATCAATAGCCGGTGGCGTCACAGGAAAGGGGATCGCATCAGCCTGGGCCAGCGAGGCCCAAAAAACAGTAGCGGTAACGGTGAACAGCAGACGCCTTTTCAACACTTCATCCTTAATTGCACGGGAAAGAACGTTTCTAAAACGAAACGGAAACAGCCGCACGTTTTACGGCAAAAGCGTTGTGAAGGTTTGAATAAATTGAAAAAAAGTATGAACTGAAGGGGGTCTCTAAACGGCCTGGTAATCGGACCAGGGCGGCGGGTCGGCATTGTCAGATTCGTCAGATAGAAAAGGTGCAGCGTTCATAGGATGAAATGAATTGCGGGTGGCGCGAGTGACGCCGTGAGAAAATGCGTAACGGCTTCCGTTTTCAGAATCGACACGGATACCACCAGTACGGTTTCGTGCCTCTGATGCGGCGGTCGTTTCTGCCTGACGGCTACAAAGCGACGTCAGGCGAGCTAAACCCTGAACTTCAGACGTGCCGGAATATGGTTTACCATACAGGGGTAGCATCAGTTGCTGCCCGGGCCGCTATACTGGCTCGGCATGGCTGAACCTACAGTCAGCGCGCATCAGACACAACGATCATAACTCACCCTGCTGCGTGCAATCCGATACAGAGCGAACAGAGAGCCGGTTCATCGCTTTCTGTTCATTAAGTCAGTGAACGCAATAAACGGATATAAAATTTGAATAACGACCGCGTAGAGCCCACTTTCCTCTTCCACGATTATGAAACCTTCGGTACCAGCCCCTCTCGTGACCGGCCAGCCCAGTTTGCCGGTCTGCGAACCGACAGTGAGTTTAATCCGGTCAGCGAACCCGACGTGTTCTATTGCCGTCCGCCTGATGACTATCTGCCGCAGCCCGAAGCCGTGATGATTACCGGCATCACCCCGCAGATAGCGATGAGTCGCGGCGTAACCGAAGCAGAGTTCGCTGCACGCATTCATGCGCTGTTCACCACGGAGCAAACCTGTGTAGTGGGCTACAACAACGTGCGTTTTGATGATGAAGTGACGCGCAATATCTTCTACCGCAACTTTTACGATCCCTATGGCTGGGCCTGGCAAAACGGCAACTCACGCTGGGATCTGCTCGACGTGATGCGTGCCTGCTATGCGTTGCGGCCCGAAGGGATTAACTGGCCAGAAAATGACGAAGGCTTTCCCAGCTTCCGGCTGGAGCATCTGACTCAGGCTAACGGTGTGGCGCATGAAAATGCGCACGATGCGATGTCCGATGTTTACGCCACATTGGCGATGGCGAAGCTGGTGAAAGAGAAGCAACCGAAACTGTTTGAGTTTTTGTTTACCCATCGTAACAAAAACAAGCTGATGAACCTGATCGACATCCCGCAGATGAAGCCGCTGGTGCATGTCTCCGGCATGTTCGGGGCCGCGCGCGGTAATACCAGCTGGATCGTACCGTTGGCCTGGCATCCCGATAACCGGAATGCGCTAATCGTGGTGGATCTGGCGGGCGATATGTCGCCGTTGCAGCAACTGGATGCTGACACGCTGCGTGAGCGTCTTTACACGCCAAAAAACGATCTCGGCGATCTGCCCGCAGTGCCGGTCAAGCTGGTTCATATTAATAAATGTCCGGTGCTGGCTCCTGCCAGTACGCTGCGCCCGGAAGATGCGGCCCGCCTGGGTATTGATCGTCAGCACTGTCTGGCGAATCTGGCACTGCTGCGTCAGCAGCCCGACGTGCGGGAAAAACTGGTCACGCTGTTTGCCGAAGCGGAACCCTTTACGCCGTCAGAGGATGTGGACACGCAACTCTATGATGGGTTCTTCAGTGATGCCGACCGTGCCGGAATGAATATCATCCGGCAGACCGCACCCGCGAACCTGCCTGCGCTGGACCTGAGCTTTGAAAGTGCGCGCGTGGCGAAACTGCTGTTCCGCTATCGGGCGCGTAATTTCCCTGGCACGCTGGATGATGCCGAGCAGCAACGTTGGTTGCTGCATCGTCGCAACGTGCTGAATGGCGATCGGGTTCAGGCGTTTATGCAGGAGCTGGAGGGACTGGCCAATCTGCATGAATCTGACGCAGATAAGCTTGGGCAGCTCAAAGCGCTTTATCTCTATGCGCAGGAACTGGTTTCCTGAGTCACCGTATCGTCAGACACGCTGACCCGACATCACCTGCCGGGTCAGCGTGTCTGATCTCCTTGTGGTCGGCATCACAGCACTGTCCACGCCAGCCAGGTCAGTGCAAAACCACTCAACCCCATTATCGTCGTCAGCACAGTCCAGGTGCGTAAACCGTCGGCTACGGAGAGGCCAAGATAACGCGTCACTACCCAGAAGCCCGCATCATTAACATGCGACAGTCCCAACCCGCCGAAACAGGCCGCCAGGGTGACCAGAACCCGTTGCATATCCGTCACGCCGGTCACCGCCTGGGTCAGTAAACCGCTGGTGGTCAGGATCGCCACCGTGGCAGAGCCTTGAGACGCGCGCAGTGCCAGCGACAGGATAAAGGCAGCAGGTACCAGCGGCAGATGCAGCGTTTCGAGCGTGACCGCCAGTGCTTTACCCACGCCCGACTCCACCAGAACTTTGCCGAATGCCCCACCCGCACCCGCGACCAGAATCACACTGGCTGAGGTGGGAATGGCCCGGCCGGTCAGATCCTCCAGCTTGTCTTTGCTCCAGCCACGCCGCACGCCCAGCAGCCAGGCCGCCAGCCCTAAAGCGATCAGCAGGGCAATCGGCGGTGTGCCAATCACGGTCATCACACTTCGTAGCAGACGTCCTTCAGGCAGCAGTGTGTGGGACAGGGTTCCCAGCACGATCAACACAATCGGGACCACTATCAGACCGCTGATGGTCAGCGCACCGGGCGGTGCCGGTTCATGCTTCTTTTCCTGCCCCTCCGGCTTTGCCATCTGCAGCTGTTCCAGCACCTCCACTGACAGGTGGTAGTGGCGACGGTTCATGACTTTTGCCACGTAGTAGCCCATGATCCCGACCGGCACTGAAATTGCGATACCCAGCATCATCAGCCATCCCATATCGGTGTGCAGGATCCCGGCGGCCGCCGCGGCACCTGGATGGGTCGGCAGCGCCACGTGCACCGTCAGCATCACACCCGCCATCGGCAGGCCAAACTTCAGTGGTGAAACGCGCGCCACTTTGGTGAAGCCATAAATCAGCGGGATGACGATGATAAAGCCCACTTCGAAAAACACCGGAATGCCAAGGATAAAGGCCGCCATGGTTAATGCCGCGACGGTTCGCTTCAGTCCCAGCGTTTTACTGAAGCGTTGCGCCAGTGACTCGGCCCCGCCCGAGGCTTCAATGATCGCACCGAGCATCGCACCAAGAACAATGATGATGGTGATGTGACCGAGCAACCCGCCCATCCCCGTGATAATTGTCTCCATGATTTTTTCAGCCGGAATGCCGGTAGCGATGGCCACCAGCAAGCTGACGATCAACAAGGCAACAAACGGATGAACTTTGGCTTTGATGACCAGCAGCAGCAGGATCACGATGCTGGCGGTCGCTATGGCTAACAGCAGTGCGGTGGACATAGTAAACCTCAGAAATTGTTATATTTTTTGGGTTATCGGCGTACAGGGAAATCGGATGCAGGGACAGAAAAAGAACGAACCAATCCTCACCGATGCCGAAACACCGGTTTTTTCAGTTCGCTAAATCAGTTTTTTTTCGCCCAGGGCGCAAACCAGCCAAGGCCAGCGGTGGTACTGCCGCGCGGGATATATTCGCAGCCGACCCAACCGGAATAGCCGACCTCATCCAGCAGTGAGAAGATAAAGGGATAGTTAATTTCCCCCTCATCCGGCTCATGGCGATCTGGTGCTGACGCAATCTGTACGTGGCGATAGCGTCCGGCATACTGGCAAATCAGATGGCTAAGGTTGCCGTCCACCCGCTGCGCATGGAACAGGTCAAGCTGAGTGAATACATTGGGCCGGTCAATCTGTTCAACCATCTCCAGCGTCTGATACTGGCTGGCGTAGAGATAGTTGGGTTTGGTGGTCGGGTTAAGGGCTTCCAGCAGCAGGTTGATGCCGTGCGGCGCAAAGCGCTCTGCCGCATAACGCAGGTTGCTGATAAAGGTTTCAACGTAGCGCTGACGATCTGCCTCGGGCGGCACCGTCGCCGCCATGACGTGTACCTGTGGGCAGTTCAGCGCCAGTGCATAGCTCAGGGCGCGATCGATATCCGCTCTGGCTTCCGCTTCGCGCCCTGAGC
>Ga0209067_10000066_pt1 | contig 70710 bp, 60 predicted proteins | sample ColStrG_CSR_2013_FD_187199 | JGI IMG/M metagenome (GOLD analysis project Ga0209067, IMG submission 187199) | Freshwater sediment microbial communities in response to fracking from Pennsylvania, USA - Cold Stream Run_MetaG_CSR_2013 (SPAdes)... | ecosystem: Environmental > Aquatic > Freshwater >...
CTCATAACAGCAAACAAATAGTAGATTTAAAAAGCGGACATCACATGCAATTAGAAGACCCCGATTTATTGGTGACCATAATAAAGGAAGTTATTGACGCAACTAAAGAGCTAAAGAATTTAGCTCGCTGACAAGGTGAACGCTCAACACGAACTGTGTAAAAAAGCAAGGATTTAAGCAAATATTTTCCGAAAATCATCCTGGTATAAAATCCCTGATTTAACGTAAGAACTTTGCCTACCTCTAAATTTAATTGGAAATTGCCTTATTCCCAAATTTCTCCATCATTTTAGGGTGGTTGGGAAGTAATTCATGAATCTTGTTTGCCGGATACTCTTGAAGTATAAGGAACATTTCTTTCAGCCATGCATAAGGTTCCACCCCATTCATTTTACAAGATCCTACCAGAGAATAGAACAAGGCAGCCCGCCCGTCACCCTCATGGGAACCGGCAAAGAGGTAATTTTTCCGTCCTACAGCGTTGGGCCTGATAGCGTTTTCGATCAGGTTATTGTCAATTTGGAGAAATCCTTCCTCGGTATAGGCCATGAGTTTCTTCCATCGTACCAGGGAATAGTATAACGCCTTTCCGATTCTACTTTTGGGAAGTACCTTTTTATACTGCTCCTGCAGATAGACCTCTAAATTCAGAAGGATGGGCACCGCTACAGACTGCCTCTCCTACCGAATCGCTGCCAGCTCCAGACCTTTTATCTCCCTTTCCAGGGCATATAACTTGCCCATTTCACTGAGTACATATTCTGCTATTTCGGGATGATTATCCTTGGCCTCAAAAAATTCCCTTCGGGCATGAGCCATGCATCCTACGGCTTCGATCCCCGGCATTTCGGCAAAGGCATCGTAGACACTATATCCATCCGTTTGGATGTATCCCTGAAAATTCTTTAATAAGGCCGCTGGCACTTCTCTGCCTCTGGAGAGCTGGTAATCGAAAAAGATCAATCGGGTCAGGGGGGCATGAAAGGCCCAGAGATATCCTCGATGGGTCTTCCCATAACCCAGTTTTAGAAGAACCTGCAAGGTGGTTTCGTCAATCTGATTATACCGCTCCCGGAGAACCTGTATTATAAGGACCCGGTAAACCGGATCTAACCATTCCGCTGCTTTTTCCAACCATCCGCAAACGGTTCCAGACTTCAATACCATCCCTTCCCGCTTAAATCGTTCGATTTGTCGGTACAGAGGAAGACTATCCACATATTTATCGATGATGATTTGAGCCAGTAATCCCGCTCCTACCATGCCTTTCTCGATGGGCTGGCAAGGAAGGTCTGCCATCCGGACTCCCTGATTTCCTGAAAGGGCATATTTAGGGCGTATATACCGGCGAACAAACGGTTTACCCGGTACATGATCCAGGATTTCGGTGATCTCCTCTCCGATGCATTTCATCCCTTCGGTAATCCCTTCCGGCTCGAGGTGAATGATTTCCCGGGGTAGGTGTGCCGGTAAGGGATTCCGTCCCGGGTGCTTCGCTACTGGAACCGTTTTAGGGATTTCTTTCTTTACCGAGTATTCCACCACCTTAGCGGGGGCTTCTACCGGCTTCGGAGGATCAAATAAAGTGGGCATGGGTACCACGGCAGCACCACCTGGAATAAACCGTTCGGATTTCACCCCAAAAAGTAACCGCTTAAACTCTTCCACCTGAAATAGAGCCTCTGATAGCCGGGCCTTCAGCGAGGTGTTTTCCTCCAGTAGAGCATCGTAAGGAAGGGGGATAGAGCCGCTGAATTCATGATTTCTGATCTAAAAATACGGTTTTCACCCGCTTGGGAGCCCTGAAATTCTCCACTTTTCCACGATCATACCGGGGCCGCCGCACCAGTTTGGATACCGTAATGCCTTTCATCAAGCACATCCATTCTTCCGTGGAAAGCTGAAGCGTGGGGGAGCTATCCTTGGGTAACAAGGGCTCAAACGTTCCTTTTTCGAGCCGCTTATAATACAATCCAAATCGATCGCCTTCAAAACCCAGAATCTTGACCTGCTTTCGCGAGCGGCTCATGAAGAGAAAGATTTCCCCGCTTAAGGGATCCTTCCCCAGTTCCCGAAGGACCAGCCCGGATAAGCTATCCATCCCTTTTCGCATATCTACCCCTTCCCGATATAAATAATATCGCTGGTGCGGATAATAGGCCAGCATGAGGAAGGATATCCCGGATAAAAGAAGAGGAAACGGCCTCGCCAAAGGTTAAAACGATATTCCCCGGGTAAGTGATTTTCAACCAAAAAGGGCTGACCTGGGTAGGTCGGCTCGGAAGGAGTAAGGGATCATCCTTTACTTCCACCGGAATAAATCCGGAAGCCGGGGTCGAATTCCGAAGCCGTTTTCGATGATAATATTGAAATCGATGAAACGGAATATTATGAACTTCACAGAATTTACGCTGGGTCATCCCACTAGAATCATATTGGGATATAAGGGAGGAAAAATTATTCTTGAATTTCTTAGCCATAAAAAAGGTTGTTTATGGCAGCCAAATTAAATCCTAAAGAAACGGGCATCAAGATGGAATGACAGAGTGCTTACATTAATTTTCAGTATTTAAATTTGTTCTATAATAATACTTATATTATTTAGGGTTCATGAAAAGTCTAAAATAATACTAATTAGGCTTTTCCGATTTCAATGAGGAATTATAGGTATTCTTTAAATTGGTTGAAACAGTTTTTTATCGTATCCGTATAAACAGGCTCTAACCATCCAACTTTATTAATAATTTACAAATTGACGGTACCCTATTTTAGGTCACCTAAGTGTATTATTTTCAACTGATTGGATGAAAAAAAGATTATTTTATAATTGGAGTGGCTTAATTGATGTATTGATTGAGGTGGCATTAAACCAAAATCATTCCTCTTTTCTAAATTTTGCAAAAGTATCAATAGGAAATATCAATCGACGTTTATTTCTTTTGACCGTTGCTATTCTTAGTACCAATATTCTAAAGGAAAAAGTAAGGTTTCATAAATCGTTTTATTGGTATTTATTTGCATTATTCCTTCTAACCGTCTATCCTGCCTACCAACTGGTGATCTCTCTTCAGTTGATAGGGGAATTATTAATCCTTATTGCGATTACTCTAGTCCTCATTAATTATATTTTGTCAACCTCATTAACCAATTCTTTCTCCATTCAACCAACCTTCACCTTTCCCTTAAAATTTTATTGGATACCCAAATTAACCCTTAAAAATTATGCATGTTGAATTTGTAACCAAAGAAGAATTGGTTCAACAAAACCAGGAATTTATGCTTCAGATTAAGAAACTCTTGATGGAATCATCCAAACCAACCATCGAGGTATTGACCAGTAAAGAAGTGAAAAAGATTCTTAAAATATCGGATGGCACCCTACAAAACCTACGGGTGAAAGGGATTCTGAAAACGGTCAAATTGGAGGGAACCCATTATTATAGCGCAGCCCAGATCCATAAACTATTTGAAAGTTTATGTTCCTAAATTTTAAAGCCTACAAAAGTTTTAAAGCGGACTTTAAAATTTTACGCGATAAAATAGTGGAGGATGATCGGCTTAGCCCCTATCATTTAGGCTTATTATCGGCCCTCTGGTTTCAATCCGAGAAGGCGAATTTTCATATCTCCTTTCAAATTACTCGAAAGGAGAGCATGAGACTATCCAAGATATCCTCGATTGCCACCTATCATAAATGCTTGGAGGAATTAAAGAATTGGGGTTACATCCTATATTATCCCTCCAATCATCCCTATCTAGGAAGTAATATTATTTGGAACTATAACCAGCGGATCTATGACCCCTATGTATTTTTTCCAGAAGAAAGCTTCTTTCTCAGCGTGTTCATATCGGCACTGATCTTATGGTCTAATACCTTGGCATAAATCTGGGTCGTTTTGATACTGGTATGGCCCATCATCTTGGCTACGCTTTCGATCGGAACGCCATTATTTAGGGTGATCGTCGTTGCAAAGGTATGCCGGGCAATATGAAAGGTTAAATTCTTTTCAATTCGGGTAAGGGTGGCTATTTCCTTTAAATAAGCATTCATCTTTTGGTTACTGAGAATGGGTAGAAGTCGGTCTTTTATCGTTCGGCAAGGATGATCTTGATATTTCTCCAGAATATCCAAGGCCGGAGCTAATAAAGGAATTCTGGATAAGGTATCGGTTTTCTTTCTCTGGGTATAAATCCACATCTCACCATCGATGCCCACGCTTACTTCACTTTTTTTGAGTTTCTGTACATCCACATAAGACAGTCCCGTATAACAACTGAATAGAAAAATATCTTTGACAATTTCTAACCGTTCCATGCCAAAATCTTTATGGGTCATTCGGTCTATTTCTTCCTCGGTTAAGGCCTCTCGGTGGACTTGTTGAAGCTTGGGTTTATAATTCAGATAAGGATCAACGGTGATCCATCCACTGGCTAAGCTGATCCGAATAATCTTCCCGAGGTTCTTGATATACTTGATCGTGGTATTGGTAGCACAGCGGCGAGTTTTTAATAAATAATACTCAAACTCCTTTAGAAAGGAGTAGTTAATCCGGTTCAGCTCGATGTCCTTCGTCTTATATTTCATCTGCATAAATGAACGAACATGCAATAGACAGGTTTGATAGCGCTCATAGGTGCCGGGAGCATATTCCTTCCCTACTAGGCTTTTCATTTTTTCATTATGTTCTTCAAAGACCGTTACCAGGGTAATCGATTTAGGCTTCTTTCCGCAGAAACTATTCTTCAAGGATTCAGGGTTCAGGACCTCTCCCCGGATCGTCATTTCATAATAGCATTTCTCTGCTTTATGAACGAGCTCCTCTAAATAGAAATTAAGAGTTCGACAAGCTTCGTTTTTACCGTTGGCGCGACCTGCTTTCGCATTCCAGTTTTCGGGTTCCATCATGCGTCCCGTTGTGGTCTCCGATCGAAGACCGTCCATCGTAAAACGAATATAGATTGGCAAAGGACCGGTCTGATAATTTTTAGGTTTCTTTAAGTAGAAAAGGATTTTAAAAATAGGTTTCATGACTAGGAAATCAAGTGTATAAAATTACGTTTATCTTCACTTGAGAACAAGATGTTCACGTCTTGAACATCTTGATAACCAATTACTTGTGCCATTTCTGGTGAGTAATCTCTCCTTAGTCCCCTAACTCACCAATTACTCACCAAAAAGGTGGGTAAATATGAAAAATTTAGGGTACCCTAAAACTAAAAAACCCCTCTAATGATATCATTTGAGGGGTTTTGGTCGTATTTAGTGGTCTTCCAGCGGAGAAAGAGGGATTCGAACCCCCGGACTTTTAAGGGTCAACAGTTTTCAAGACTGCCGCGATCGACCACTCCGCCATTTCTCCGGGGGTAAAATTACGAAACCAAACCGGAATGTGAAATTTGGAAGGGTATAAATGCCTATTTAAGGGGTTTTTAAAAAGGATGGATTTCCCTTATCCTTGAAAATCAGGATTTCCAGCTTAAATAGTAAATTCATTTTTTTCGAGGTTTTATTAAAAAACCAAGATAAACTAGGCCAGTTTGCCATTAAATATTTATGAAATAGGCTGGATTAATTGCAATTCAGGAAAAACCTACCAGACTTTTAGCCTACTTTTGGCCATAATTTGCCATATGAATTTATTATCAGTCGAGAATATAACCAAGACCCTAGGCTTCCGGGTACTTTTAAACGGAGTGAGTTTTGGAATAAGTAAAGGGGAGAAGGTAGCCTTGGTAGGAAAAAATGGAACAGGAAAATCTACCTTATTTAATATGATATCCGGTAGAGATACACCCGATACGGGGGTCATTACCTTGCGAAAAGGGGTTCAGGTTATATTTTTACCCCAGGATCCGGAAATCAAACCTAATATTAGCCTGTTTGATGCGATTTATTCCGGGGATAATAAGGCCTTAGACGCTATTCGGGAATATGAATTTGCCATTTTAAATCATGAGGATGGGAAAGCTTTGGAAAAGGCTATGGACCTCATGGAAACCCATCAGGCCTGGGATTATGAAGCCCGAATTAAACAGATTTTAACCGAATTGCGACTGGACGATCTGACAAGAAATACGTCTAGTTTGTCGGGAGGGCAGAAAAAGCGCTTTGCCCTTGCCCTTGCTTTAATCCAGGAACCGGAATTTCTTATCCTGGATGAGCCTACCAACCATCTGGACCTGGAAATGATAGAATGGTTAGAAGAATATCTTTCCTATTCCAATCTTACCCTATTAATGGTAACCCACGATCGTTATTTTCTGGACAGGGTTTGTAAAACTATTTTGGAAATTGATCGATCCGAGATTTTTAGGTACCAGGGGAATTATACCTATTTCACCGAGAAAAAGGCAGAACGGGTAGCCGCCGAACAAACTCAAATTGAAAAGGCCAAAAACCTGTTTAAAAAGGAACTGGAATGGATGCGTCGTCAGCCACAGGCAAGGACAACCAAATCAAAATCAAGAATATCCGCATTTTATGATTTAGAAATTCGCGCTAAGCAACGTGTAGCCGAACAGAAGGTAAAATTGGAAATGGTCATGAAAAGGCTGGGGGGGAAGATTCTTGAGATTGAACACCTGAAGAAGTCTTTTGGCACCTTACAAATTCTAAATGATTTCAGTTATACCTTTAAACAAAAGGATAGAATCGGGATCATTGGGGAGAATGGTACTGGAAAATCCACTTTTCTAAAAATCATAACCGGACAAATCCCTGCCGATTCCGGTCGATTGGAAAAAGGGGAATCCGTGGTTTTTGGTCATTTTCAACAGGAGGGAATAAAGTTGGAAGAAGATAAAAGAGTGATTGAGGTAATAAAAGAAATTGCTGAATTTCTGCCATTGGCCAAAAACAAAGTTATGAGCGCTTCCCAGCTTTTAGATAAGTTTCTTTTCGAGGGAGACCAGCAGTATACTATGGTATCTAAATTAAGTGGGGGAGAAAAAAGAAGATTATACTTATGTACTCTATTAATTAAAAATCCTAATTTTCTTATCCTGGATGAGCCTACCAACGATCTGGATATCGAGACCTTATCCGTTTTAGAGGATTTTCTGGAAGAATTCAATGGATGCCTTTTAATCGTGAGTCATGACCGTTATTTTATGGATAAACTGGTCGATCATTTATTCGTTTTTGAGGGTCAAGGAGTGGTGAATGAGTTTAATGGAAATTATTCAGATTACAGGGAAGAAATTGAAGAAAAAATAATTCTGGAGAAAATGGGTAAATCTCTTCCAGAACAAGTGGTAACCCAGGCGCCAGTTGAAATCGCCCCGGTAAATAGTGGAAGTCCTAAAAAATTAAGCTTTAAAGAAACCCAGGAATTAAGTCAAATTGAAGAGAAGATGGGAACTTTTGAAAAAAGAAAATCTGAGATTCATGAAATCTTTTCCCAACCCGATCAATCTGGTCAGGATTTAAATAGTTTATCGAACGAATTATTGGATCTGGATAAAAAAATCAATGAAATGGAAGGCCGATGGTTGGAATTGCAAGAAAAGATGGCCTAAGTAAGATTATTCTCCCCAAATTTGTATAATCGGTGCATTATAATAAAATGAGGCAGGGTTAACAAAGATAAAAGGATAAAAACCAATAAAATAAAGGAACTTAAGGGATAGTATTTGGTCCAAACCAAGAATAATATTCCTAAAAATAAAATGGCCAATAATGTATTGGGAATTGTTAATAGCCAAAATCTCCTTTGATTTAACTTCGAACCCGTAAAGGAAGCAATTTCATGCAAGCTTCGCAGCGAATGCCAACCGGTAAAATAAAGCGTAAAAGCTATAAATAAAGGGATTTGGGATAAAAGAATAAGAAAGAAAAGTAATTCTAATAAAAACCATTCAGGTCTTTTATTTAATAAAGATTGAACTATCCAAATACCCAACCCAAATAGGATAAATGACCAATAAATGGTTTTTAAATTCAATTGAATAAGCAAAAGAAATCCATTCACGCTTTGTAATGGTAAGCTTTTCAGAATGACTTCTACGGAATCTAAATGGGAAATTAATAGGAAAAGAATCACCCATAGTCCATAAAAAACATAAACGATAGCACGGTAAATTTGATGCGAAAAATTTACCTGAAAAAGATCTGTTTCTCCAAAATGCCAGGCAGTGATTACTATAAAGAAAACAAGGCTAGGAATAGGAAGGAAAAGCCAGAATAAGGCATAAATGCCCATTACCCCAAGATAGGCCATATAAAATACTCCTAAATGAAAGGAGTGTCCAGTCCTCAGGGATTCCTTTTTCTGTATAATATGATCGATAGCACCATGAGGGACTCCACCTAGTAAAATGCCTATCACCAAGATGGCATTTTCCAATTCTATATTCATTTTTAAACCTAGTTTAAAGGCAATAAGTAGAACCAAACTGATTACCAACACCCAGGTTAAATGATATTGCTCAGCATGAAAAAAATTGGAGGTGTTTTTAATCATTTCCTAAAAATTGCCTGGATAAGGGGAAAAAATGGAAGCCTGGAAAATATTAAAACATCCTCCCAAAAGGTGGTTTCTTCATCCAAAAACTTAAAAATGGTAGAATAAGAGGTATTTCTGAATAAGGCTTTAAAAATATTCATCGCTTTTTCTGGATTATCTCTTAAGATCCTTAATATAAGGGTATCGTAATAGGAGAATTTTACATTCGAGTGGTATCGCATACTTGGCTTACCTTCAAGCTTTTCTGCTAAAGCCTTACTATCCTTTGTAATTCTATTAAAGGTATATCCTGTACTAGGTTTAATCATTCCGGCTACGGTCCCCAAATAAATCACCCCATTACTTTCCATGCCCTTAAAAGTCTTATTTGACATAGGAATTCTACCTTTCTCCCTATTGATAATCGTATACTTTTTTCCTGGAAAATAGATTTCCAAATAATGCTGAATTTTGCTCTCATAATCAGGTTCTAACTGATTGTTATGGTAAAAGGTAGTCCATTCAACCAATCCTTCTGTGGAACTAAACGGTAAAATGTACATAAACTCGAAAGGAGAACTCGAACTCTCTCGGAAATCCATGAACAGGGCCTTTTTCTCATCCCAAACTGGCTCGGAAAATTGAACTTTCCAACCTTTAAAATTTTGACTAAGGTTCAATTGTCCCGAAAGGGGAGGAGAGGGAGAAAAGTCTATGGAACTATATACTTTTTTTGCCTTGAAGGTTGACTTTTGGGCATTAATCAAAAAACCACTATCGGAATCTTTTGTAACCGAATCCACTTTAAGAGGTTTTATAAAATTAATTTGCGGGAACTTTGGGAGAAACTCGTTAAGGAAATAGGAATAAAACCTTTCTCCATCAATATAAATATATCGATAAGGATGAATGGGCTTTTCCAAAACACTAGAATTCAAACCAATGGAAATGCCGGTCCATGCTTTTGAACTTAAAAACTCAAATGGATGTTCCTCCTTAACCCAAAAACACCAAGTTGGATAAATCAGGGGTTGCTCATGAGCTTCTATTAAAAGAACGGATTTTTCTTTCCAATCTGGCCGAAGTGATAATTGATACAACAATTGCCAACCTGCGCATCCAGCACCTACAATCGCTATATCATATACCATTTAACTTAAATAATCTTATCCCAAAAAAGTTTGATTAAAATAACCATATTGTTAATAAGGCTCGTATAAAAAGTATTTTTACTTTTGCAATCCGTTTACGAAAAGGAGAGATGCCAGAGTGGTTGAATGGGACTGTCTCGAAAACAGTTTTATCCGTAAGGGTAACGAGGGTTCGAATCCCCCTCTCTCCGCCAAAGAATTTGAAATGCCCGACAGGGCATTTTTAATTTGATAGCATGGCAATTTCGCTTGCCCAAGCTCGATAAATTAAAAATGAAGGCACGTAGTGCCGCATATCAATTTCTTTGAAGCCCCCCCCCATAAGGACCAACGAAGCGAGGAACGAGCGTAGTTTATCCCTGATAGGAAGGCCCTTCTTTCTTAGAAGCCACCCCCCTAAGGGATCAACGAAGCGAGGAACGAGCGTAGTTAATCCCTGATAGGAAGGGATTACTTTCTTTGAAGCCACTCTCTTAAGGGATCAACTAGGAAAAGAATCTTTTCCAAATAAGTTACTTTAATGCTTCTAAGGAAAAGGCCTCCAAGAAGGGTGAAAGGAAAGCCCATGATTCATCATGATCATCATGGAAATCCATATAGGATTGCATATCAAGAATTATAACATAACGATTTTTTACAGTAATTGCCAAATGCCCTAAATTGCCTGGGGAATTATTGGAAAGTGCGTCCAGGACCTCGAATCCTCTAATTTTCTTAATCGTGGGTAGTTTTTTTACCATTGGACCCTTATAGATTCCTAACGCCACCATAGAATCAGCCGTCCTTCCAGCCTGGTAAAAGGCATGGCCTAAGCTAAGAGATCCTTTTATTATCGGGGCCATGGCTGGAATTGCATGTGGTTGGTGAAGAACTGCTTCATCCGTATCGTAAACGGTAATATCGATCCTATTTTTATTATTAGGACCTCCCACGAATGTCATATCCACCTTACCCGGCATACAGGCCTTTCTTAAAACATGAAAACCCTGAATGATGATATCTTTTCGGGGCGAGGCCAAATTGATCACGGCGCCATAATCGCATTCAAACTCTGGAATAATCCTTTTTTGAGCATGAAGTTCATTAAGGGAAAAAGAGAGTAAAAAAAGAAATAGGAAGGAAGCCCTGGGCATAGAACAAAAATTAAAGCCGAAATATACTTCTACTTCGATAGCACTTTGCCTACCTCTAAATTTAATTGGATATTACCTTATTCCCAAATTTCTCCATCATTTTAGAATGATTGGGTAGTAATTCATGAATCTTGTTTGCCAGATGATCGTGAAGTATATTGAACATTTCTTTCAGCCAGGCATAGGTTCCACCCCATTCATTTTACTAGATCCTACCAGAGAATAGAATAAGGCTGGTCGTCGTGCTCCTTCATGGCAACCGGCAAAGAGGTAATTTTTCCGTCCTACAGCGATGGGCCTGATGGCGTTTTCGAACAGGTTATTGTCAATTTGGAGGAATTCTTACTCAGTATAGGCCATGAGTTTCTTCCATCGGACCAGGGAATAGTAGAATGCCTTTCCGATTCTACTTTTGGGAGGAACCTTTTTATACTGTTCCTGCATATAGACGTCTAAATCCAGAAGGATGGATACGGCTACCGACTGCCTTTCCTACCGAATCCCTTCCGGCTCATGGTGAATGATTTCCCGAGGGGGGTGAGCTGGTAAAGCATTCCGTCCCGGGTGCTTTTCTAGTGGAGCCTTTTTAGGGATTTCTTTCTTTACCGAGTATTTCACCACTTTAGCAGGCGCTTCCTCCGGTTTGGAAGGATCAAAAAAATTTGGAATGGGTACTACGGCAGCTGCACCTGGAATTAACCGTACGGATTTCACCCCAAAAAGTAACTACTTAAACTCTTCTACCTGAAATAGAGCCTGCGATAGCCGGGCCTTTTGCGATCAGTTTTCCTCCCGTAGAGCATCGTAAGGAAGGGGGAATAGAGCCGCTGAATTCATGATTTCTGATCTAAAAATACGGTTTTCACCCGCTTGGGAGCCCTGAAATTCTCCCCATTTCCACGATCATACCGGGGCCGGCGCACCAGTTTGGATACCGTAATGCCTTTCATCAAGCACATCCATTCTTCCATGGAAAGCTGAAGCGTGGGGGAGCTATCGTTGGGTAACAACGGCTCAAACGTTCCTTTTTCGAGCCTCTTATACTATAAGGCAAATCCAACGCCTTCAAAACTCAATATCTTCCTCTGTTTTCTAGAGCGGCTCATAAAGAGAAGGATTTCCCCGCTCAAGGATCCTTCTCCAGTTCCCGAAGTACCAGCCCGGATAAGTTATCCATCCCTTTTCGCATATCCACTCCTTCCCGATATAAATAATATCGCTGATGGGGATTATAGGTCAGCATGAGGAAGGATATCCCGGATAAAAGAAGTGGAAATGACCATGCCAAAGGTTAAAACAATATTCCCCGGATAGGTAATCTGAAACCAAAACATATTTTTCTCAGAAGTAGAATTCGAAAGGAAAAGCGGACAATTGTTTACTTCCACCAGAATAAATCCGGAAGCCCGGGTCGAATTCCGAAGCCGTTTTCAATAATGTTAATGGAACTTGTAGAAGTGGATGGAATGAAGGTCTCAAAACCTGCGCTGGGTCATCCCACTGGAATAATATTGGAATAAAAGAAAGGAAAAGATTTCGTTGGATTTCTTAGGCATAAAATTTATTTTTTATTGCAGGATAATTTAAATCAGGAACAAAGGGGCATTAAGATGGAATGGCCGAGTGCTTACGATTATTTACAAGCATACCTAGATGAATAGTATTACCGATTTAATCGGCATGCTATGCAAACAGGAATTTTTGAAAATTTGGTCGAGAGAATGATGGCCTCAGAACCATTTACTTATAAAATGATTATTGGCTAGATGCCTAATTCAATTAAATCATTTAAGCTTCAATCATAAATTATTTGTCGCGATTTACAACAAGCAAATACATAAATCCAAGTACTAATATTTCTGGTATAAGACAAAGAAACAATATAAAGCTGTCTTCCTTTTGAACGCCTTTTGCCTTTTTTATTAGAAAATCTAATGCAGGAATTAAGGATAAGTTTGAGGATAAAGTAATAGGTAGAATAAAAATAGCAGAAAAGAATCCTGACGAGTTTTTTTTTATTAAAAAGTCGTCTAAAATTTCATAGGTTTCACCTATTGAAAAAAAATTAGTTATTATAATTCCAAAACTTATAATGAATAAAATAATAGTCCTGGTCTTCTTAATAATAATCATCATTAATTCTGAAGTCCCCCCATTTTTAGGACACGCTAAATTAGAAAAACAGGCTTTTCATTTAATTCCAGATTTTCTGTTTCTGAAAGGTATTTATTTTTTTCCTGATTAATTAATTCTTCTGAGGTAAGGCTATTTAATGAGCTATGAGGCAAGAGCGAAGTTAATCACCTTCCTCTCCGCCAAAGAAAGTAAGCCCGCGTTAGCTGGTTTTTGGGTTTAAAGGGACCCCGTAAGCTTATTTTTTTCATGGCACTCTTGAGTTTTTAAGTTTTTAACAATGCTTAAATTTTCTAGTCTAAGAATATCCTAATTTTTGAGGGGGTCAACCTTATTGTAATCCTTTTACAGGTAGTATGATCTATTTATTTGATCCCTCTCAGTTCTACCTTCTCATTGACAGTTCAGCTTTAAAAAGTTAATAATGTTGTTTAATATCCACAAAAAAGTTATATTTGTAGAAATTAAACAACATAAGGTGCAATCGAAAAAACAAACCCTGCTTCCTAAGTTTCAGAAGATATTAGGAAGTATGGGTGAAAACATCAAGTTGGCCCGTAAGCGCCGGAACCTTACCACTATCGAGGTTTCCGAACGGGCTGGTATTGATCGTACCACCTTGTATCATATAGAGAAAGGGAATCCCAGCGTTTCTCTTGGTGCTTATTTTAATGTGCTACGGGTATTGGGATTGCAGGATGATTTCTTAAAACTTGCTTCAGATGATGAATTTGGAAGAAAATTACAGGATTTAAAACTGATAGGGAAAAAGAATTAATGGCACACACAACGGATATATGGGTATATGCACACTGGAAAGGTATGGACGAGCCTAAATGCATAGGCAAATTATCTGCACAGCAAGCCAAGAGTCGAAAAGCCTTCAGCTTTTCTTATGATAAAGATTGGATTGCCTCACAGGAACAATTATTACTGGACCCGGACATTACATGGTATGAGGGACAGCAGTATCCAAACGGAAAAGATAACTTTGGTATTTTTCTGGATTCGATGCCTGATACCTGGGGGCGAACCCTCATGAAGCGAAGGGCAGCCATATATGCCAGACAGGCAGGTAAGGCGGCACCAATCCTGTATGATATTGATTTTTTATTAGGTGTTCACGACCTGAGCCGCATGGGCGCTTTGCGCTTCAAAAAAGATCTGGATGGTGAATTTTTGGCTAATGACCCCGTTTCACCCACACCTCCATGGGCGAGCATACGAGAACTACAATATGGCGCTTCATTAATCGAGTCTAACGTAGATACAAAGGAAGTGAACCAATGGTTAGCCGTGCTGATGGCTCCCGGCTCGTCTTTAGGGGGAGCAAGACCAAAGGCTAACATTCTTGATGATGAAGGGCATCCGTGGATCGCAAAATTTCCCACAGCCAGCGACACTATTGATAAGGGTGCATGGGAATATCTCGCATATCGGTTGGCAATTAATTCCGGAATTGAAATGGCAGACTGCCGTCTTGAAAAGGTGGCAGGGAAACATCACACCTTTTTTACTAAACGATTTGACAGACATAAGCATGAGCGTATCCATTTTGCTTCTGCTATGACCATGACCGGAAAAAACGAAGAACTGATAAGGGACGAACTGCCCTCCTATCTTGATATTGTAGAAATCATACAATTCTCAGGTTGTAGCGTTAGGGAAGACATGCACCAATTGTGGCGCAGGATTATTTTCAATATGCTTATTTCCAATACAGACGACCATTTAAGAAATCATGGTTTTATAATAACACCACATGGCTGGCGCTTATCACCAGCATTCGACATTAATCCATCGGTTGACAAAGATGGGATGGCCTTGAATATTAACATGGATAACAATTCCTTGAATCTGGAACTAGCCCAGAGTGTCGGTGTTTACTTTCGTTTATCCGATAGCGAAATGAAAACTATTATAGACGAAGTAACGTTATCAGTAGCAGGTTGGAAGAAAATAGCGCAGGAAATAGGAATTTCCAGAACTGAACAAACATTAATGGCCGGAGCTTTCAAGTGTTGATTTATAGGGAGTAAATGATATCGTTAACCTTACATCAGCTCTAAATCGCAATTCTAAATCCCCAAACTCCCCCCTCATGATGGAGGCGAAATATGCACCTTCGAAAGGCTTAAATTTTCTCCTTGCCAAGTACTAATCAGGGTTTGCTGATTCCAAGATTTTCTTTTAAATGAAGCGTCGGATTTTTAATAAGGGTTCCTATAAATGCCGCAATACTTTTCCTTGAAATGGCGGAGCCAGTTTCAGGATATCCCTTTTTTGTAAGTACATAATCCACTTCATTACGGTCTGTGAACCAATCAGGCCGGAGAATGGTATAATCTAATCCAGAGGTTTCAATTACATCGGCCAATGCACGATAGGGTTTTAAAATGGATTTCATTGGTGTTGTATAAATGCCAATTGAACTAATTGCTATAATTCTTTTCCTCCCAGTTTCTTGCATAGCCTTTACAATGTTTTTAGCCATTTGTTCCAGATTTCCCGCTAGGTTTACATAAACAATATCCTGACCTGATACAGCATTTTTTACATCATGATAATTCATGGCATCGCCTTTCAGGAGGGTCAGGTTTTCCTTAGCCGATAGCCGGTTTGTATTTCTTGCAAAAAGTGTTAATTGAACATCATTCTGCTTTATTAATTCCTCTGTTACAACTGTAGCTAGGCTTCCAGTAGCCCCTATCACTAAAACCCTCTTCATAAGGTTAAATTTATTTATTTAATAATTCCTTCACCCATCTTTCTCCTACAAAACCCAAAAAATAGGATTCGACTATTCGGATTTTTGCTTTGCATTAATAAAGAGTAGCAGCCATGGCTTTGAACCATCAACCCTTGTAAATACTTCTGTATAGGAAAGATGAAGGGTTGTTTTATTGCCTGAAATAGTTAAATCAAAAATACCGTCACCATTTACAATAGCTGTATTATCTGCAATTAGAGCCGTACTTTTTTCGATAGTAACATGGTTATGAATAAAATTCGGACTACCCAATCGCTGGATATATTCGGTTTTGTTAACCGAAGCACCAGAACTGCCCCAAACTTGCAACTTATCATGGAATACGGTATTCAGCGAATCGGTCAAGCGAGCCACTTCCCATTTAAAAATTTTTGCGGAAAGATCTTTTACTGCGGCGTCCTCTTTTGATTGTGAAAAGGCATTCAATGCGGAGCATAATACAAGGATAGGGGTAATTAATTTTTTCATTTTTTGATATTTGTTGAAATATTTGACTACTCTGCTTTATTATTTTGTTTGAGGAGTTGCGTATCTGTCTCCGGTTATTTTAAAGTTGCTTATAAAGTCATTGATTTGTTTCAATTCCTCCACTGATAATTCAACCGATGCACTCCATAAATTCTCCTGAAGGTGAGCCAGCTTGGTGGTGCCTGGGATTGGAACCACCCAAGGTTTCAATGAATGTAGCCATGCTAATGAAATCTGAGCCGGAGTAAGTCCGCGTTGGTTTCCAAAATCGGTTAAGAAGTCAATGATTCCCCAGTTGGCTTTGATAGCGGCTTCTTGGTAACGGGGTAAGCCAGGGCGGTTATCGTTATTGGGATTATATTTTGTACGTTCATTAATAAAGCCTGTAAGCAGGGCCCTGCTAAGTGGACTATAAGGTACAAACCCGATCCCCAATTCTTCACACACGGAGAAGATTTCACCCAATGGGTCTCTTGTCATTAAAGAGAGTTCTGTTTGCAAAGCAGTAAGGGGTTGTATTACATGTGCTTTGCGAATATTTTCTGCCCCAGCTTCACTTAACCCGAAATGCAATACCTTGCCTTCTTTAATTAAGTCTTTTACTGTACCAGCAACATCTTCAATGGGTACAGCAGGATCAATACGGTGTTGGTATAATAAGTCGATATGATCAGTCTGTAATCTCTTTAAAGAAGCATCTACTACATCACGAATATGCTGCGGCTTACTGTTAAATCCACCCGGTATAAATTTTCCATCCCTTATTTCAAATCCAAACTTGCTGCATAGGATAATATTCTTCCGAAAAGGTTTTATAGCTTCCCCCACTAATACTTCATTCGTAAAAGGACCATATGCTTCTGCAGTATCAAAAAAGTTCATACCCAAATCGTAGGCTTTCCTGATTACTTGGATGGAGTTATTTCTATCCGGAATATAGCTACGATTAAAGCTCATACCCATACAACCAAACCCTAAACCGTGGTTAATTATCAAACTGTTTTTTCCAGTACCAAGTGTGCGTTGTTTGTTTTTTGAGCCTTTTGGGTCTTTTTCGTTTGGTAAAAAAACATGGGCAGCAGCAGGAATTATACCCATTACAGTTGAAACCAATACAGAGGCGCTTAAAGCGCTACTGGATTTTAAGAAATTTCTTCTGTTTTGATTTTGCATTATAAATCAGTTTTATGTGTGTTGGGATTAGTTATTCTTTAACCTATTTATTTCCAGGTTGTAGCGGCCCATAGAAATAAGATGCGGTTGCTCCGCCATCAATCAGAAAATCAGCGCCCGTTATAAACGCCCCCTTTTCTGATAAAAGTAGTTCTGCTACATTAGCCACTTCATCAGCCATTCCAGGACGGCCGGCGGGAGAAGTGGCAAACATGTTTTTATAAAAGTTACCACGTGGTCCATTAATTTCATCTAATGCCAGAGGCGTGATAATTATACCGGGAGATATTGAATTGACCCTTGCCCCCCGCTCGCCCCATTTCACAGCCTCAGCCATTACCCGTTTTACATTGCATCGTTTGGCCAATTGATAAGCATGTAATGTATCCCTGATGTTTTCGCTACGGAGCAAATCTAGTTTGAGGAGTTGTTCCACCGGAGTTGTGGCCAAAAGCCAATCCTCTTCGGGTGTCAGGGCCGGCATTCGATGACCTGATTGACTTGAAATGGTAACTGCAGTACCACCATGTTTAATTACTTGCCCAAACTCTTCCAATAATGCTGCTGTGCCATATAGATCTACGGCAAGGATTTGTTCTTTAGTAGCCTGGCTTGGGGATAAACCTGCTGCATTGATGAACATTGCGATTTCTCCTTCCTTCCTTGCAGAGGCAATTAATTCTAAAATGGACGCTCTGGAAGAAATGTCGGTTTTATAAGGAACGGCATCAAAACCAGCCTCCACCAAGGTCTTGGTAATGGCCGCTGCATTTTCTATTTTCCAATCGGCAACAAAAATTTTATTGCCGTATGCCATTCTTCTTACAATTGCCATTCCCAATTGACCGGCACCAGTTAAAACTATGATGTTTTTATGTGTTCCCATTGATATGATTTTTAAATAGGCATTGGATCGCAATTTTTACTATAAAACCTAAGCCAATTGCAGAAACTTCCAAACTGCTATTTCCTAATTTTCTTTTTGGTATCCCAGGAATTTTCTAATTAAATCATTTGCCTTGAAAACGCTAGGTTTATATTGTTGATTCAATTTCCTCTAATTTGCTTTTTGTAAATTCATTCTCAATTGATTTAATATCTTCATCGAGATGTTCTAAATTACTTATACTAGGAAAAGGCCTATAATACTTTTATGCAGGAAGCCAGTTCGGAAACCTCAAGTACATCATTTCCCAATTATTTCTTTTCTATTTTTCTGTGCTTTATAACACAAATCTCTATTTAGTTTACGGATTTATTATTATACAGATTACTGTTTTACTTACCAGTTTTACAGGTGGACAAACCAATTTATCGGTTAAGTTCTTTAAGCTTAATCTCCCAGGAGAATAAAATAATCAGGAAAAAAAAATAAATACCTATCGGAAATAGAAAATTTAAAAGCCCAGAAAAGAGGGGTTACAACTTGCCAAATTAAATCCACAAGTGATGGAAAATGTAACGGGGAGGGCGAGTGATTACAATACCTTAATGGATATTTTCATGTATCCATTTTATAATAATTTAAAAATAATAACATTTCCTTGTGGGATCTTTTATGGACTTTTTATGGAAATGGTAACCAACGGAAATTTCATGGGAGCCTTGACTTACATTGGCCAATTGATTCAAGGAATAATCGTAAGAATATCCGAACCGCCAACTACCCGGAGCAAAAATCTCTACTGCCCCACTCAAGGAATTCCGGCTTACTAAATTAGCAGTTAAATTTTTGTTGGGAATAAGGTTTATGTCTGTTCTATAACTAAATCCCAGCCAAAAGTTTTGCGGAAACAAAAGGAAAAAATTTAAATCTAAATTGGTGGGGTTAATAAAGTCTTCCTGAAAAAGAAACGATGATTTTAATCGCATGTTCTCTAAAAGGGAGGATACATGGCCTGCAGTAAAATAATAATTTGGGTGAATCCCAATATATAGATTACCAGGGTTTACCTGTATATTACGTAAATCATTGGCTGATAAACCGATATAGTTTTTGGCGTTATACCAGAACAAGCCGAATCGTAGATTTGGAAATACTGAGTTTTGAAGGTATTTACTGGTTACAGTTTCTGGAACCAATAATACCAATAAGCTTGGGTTGAGGGAATTTTGATTCAAATTTCCACCGATCCCAAAATTTAGGTTAGAATTTTGTCCCAGTTGTACTCTGTAGGCAATGTCAAACTCCATTTGAAGATTATTCTGGGCTCCTAATTGGTCCTTGACAACCAATGCACCGAATGCGAGTTTATCCTGAAGGATTGGCCCATCGAGGGATAGGGTTAAAGATTTTGGGGCACCAGGTATCCCAAGCCATTGGGACCTGTAGGTAGAATTTATGGTGATTTCATCCTGATAGCCAGCATACGCTGGATTCAGGATTAATCCATTAAACAAATATTGCGTGAATAAAACACCTTGCTGTGCAAATAAATTTCGTGGTTGGAAGCCTAAAGCAATGAAGAAGGAAATAAAAACCAGAAGGAAATGCCTCATTATTGGACGGATCGCATTAGAGTGATAAATCCTTTAAAATTTTTTTCTCCATTATCTATTCCAAAAACCTTTAATACATAATAGTAGGTTCCTTCCGGCATGCCCTGCCCGGTCCAATATTTTTGATTTACCCCGTATCCCTTAGTAGTATATATCTCATTGCCATATCGATTAAATATATGGACCTCATTGTCTGGATAAGATTCGATATTCTGAATGCTAAAGACGTCATTTAAGCCATTCCCATCTGGAGTGAAAAGCGTTGGGAAAATGAGAGGTCTAGGTGTACAATAATTGGTTATCGTTATTTGGGAAGAAAAGGGACATCCATTTGGGCCTGTCGCAGTAAGGGTATAGGTCCCAGCTTCCTTAATTGCATAATAAGCTTGGTTGGTTAACAGATGATTCCAACTATAATGTTGGTACCCTAGAGGGCCTTGAATTATATACGTCCCTGAAATCAAGTCATTAAAGCATATGGTGGTATCCTTCCCCAAGGAAAAGGGTTTAGGGTCAAGAAAGGTAAGGGTAGTGTCTTTTTTAAAAGAACAATTTGGTGATAGGTAGGCTTCCACGGAATAGGATCCAGAATGATTCACCGAAATAGAACTACTTGTTGAACCGGTCGACCAGGCATAATGTATTGTTGGTTGAGGACTTACTGGAATTGCCTTTAATTCAATGGATTGACCAAAGCACAAGGATGAATCAGGTTGGGTGATTTGAAAATAAATTTTAGGTATAGGATTAAAGTGAAGCCTATAACCAGGGCTGGTTTGTATACAAGAAAAACTGGTGTCTGATACTTGAACAGTATAATAACCTGAATCTTGGGTCGATATTTTGGTTTTATTAAGGAATGAAGGGATCTCCTTTTCGTGATTAAACCATTTAATAGTATAGCCGGATGAAATATTCAGCGATAAATGAGCCGTATCTCCCGAGCAATATATCGGATTATCTGCCGTCAGGAGGGGTTTTGGAACCTGGATATAATGCACAGAAACCGATTGGCTCATCACCATATCGTCAGAGCAATTGGAAGCAGATACCGAGTACAACCCAGTAGAATCGCGAATGGTTAGGTAATTCAATGTATCCCCTGGGATTAATTTTTGATTTTTATACCATTGAAAATGTTGATTCTTATCTCCATAAGCTTGTAAGGTTAGGACGGAATCGGAGCATATTTTTATCAGGGAAGGATAAGGAAGGCTTACCTTTGGAGGCGGAGCAACATAGAGAAATACGGTTTTAGAGGTGTCGATGGTGACCCCATCGCAAATAGAGGAGGTCGTCATATAGTATTTACCAGGAAGATTAGTGGTTATTGTGTCGCTAATCGCACCGGAAATGGGCACATCATTTTTAAACCATTGTAAGGCTATATTATTAAAATTATAAGGCAGGTAGGCGTAAAAAGCACCATACAGGGTATTGGGTTTATTCGGACAAATGGGTATCGAGTCCAGTATCGCTTTATTTCCTTTTTCTTTAATGGGAATGTTAAATTCAGTAAAGCTAATGGGATTAGTCCATTTTAAATAAATTTCATAAAGTCCCTGGTTAGTCCCCACCCAGAATGAATTGTCACAGTTATAGTCTACTTTAATATCATAAATAATAAGCCCATCTAAATCAGGTATAGATTTAAAAACCTGATAAGTATCATTTTTTAGTGTGGAATAAATTTTGCCATAGTATAGGCCCTTATCGGTCCCTGCTAGAATATAATTTTGAAGATAGGGGTTGTTATAAAGTTTAACACCCATAATGCTGGCGAAAGGGGTAATTTGGACGATCCGGTTCACCTTTATTCCATCTAAATACGTTGTATAGGGATTTTCGCAGGAGAAATCCCCAGAAATTAGCCCTTTATCCGTTCCCCAGAAATACAAAGGGTAGGTGTAAAAATTAAAATTTAATATGATACCAGTTAATAAAGCTGAATTATAGTTTCCATTATAAAAACTTGAATCTGGATAGGGTCGGGAATAAATTGTACTTTGACCGATATTCGAGTTTCCTAATGCCTTATTATACCCACCATTCAAAAAATTTTGTGCGATACCAAAATAATGAGGATTTTGGCAAATAGAATCAAAAACAATTACGGGACTATGTTCTTCTACATACCATTCCCGGATATCAGCTTGCTGTAAGGTAAATTTTATTTTGTATTTGGACTTTATAAAGTTCGTATCAATAAGTGGATAGAAATTCTGCAGAGTGCTATCTGAGTAGGCGTATAAATTATCACCGGTCGCATAAATCAATTTTTTAAAGGGAACATAAGTGGGATAGGAATTATAATTTTTGATCAAAAATGTTTCACCTATGGCATTTATGGGACTGGTAATCGCCGAAACTGAATTAATATTTGCTGAATATATATGGGATGTTGGACCTAGATGCTGAAAGTTTCCTTGTTGATATCGGATCATATAATCTCCCTGGGTTCCCAAGAAGGACTGGTTTTGGTCATAGGCAGCGATATCGTTAAACAAAGCTGGGGTAAAAGCATCAAAAGTAGCAGAATAGTCTTGCTCAATTCCCGAAGGGCTTAACAGGCCTACTCCTCTATTATCATTTCCTTTAATTACCCATACCGAACCGTCGTCCGAAAGACTAAGTTTCTTTATCGTCTGTCCGGGAAAAAAATGCTTAGCAACTTGAAAAGATACTTGTGCTTCTACTGACGAAACAGCGGTTAGGAAGAGGAGGAATAAAAGTTTTTTCAAATTAGTTCCAGGAAATGAAATGAGCTCAATATGGAGGTTAATTTAAGACTATATTCCAAAATCAGGGATCTTGGAAGAGCTGAAATAACATAAAAATACGGTGAAATAATAAAAATTAGGGTCCTCTCCGACATTCAGAAACAAGGGAAACCTTTTTAAATAGACGATTCGTTTAAGTTCTCATTCGGTTCAAGGGGGAGGTACCATTCGATTTCCCCTATTTCTTCATTTCATAAAAGTGTCTAGGAGTAAAGGTTTCCAAAATACACTTTACTTGGATTTGGATGGAGGAAAAGCTATGATCCATCTCTACCTTAGATAATTTCTTATGATTCAGTCAGAATTTTCTTGTAGGCGGTGGAACTAGGATCAAAGCCCATTTGGGGATAGAACTTATGGGCTGTTTCCCTTTCCTCCCGATTACCTGAGGTTAGGACAATTTGTTTGGCATTTATTTGCTTTGCGAATTTTTCAACCGAATCCATCAGCATTTTTCCTACCCCCATTCTTCTATAGGATTGATGAACCACCAGGGCTTGAATTTTTATAAAAAACCCATCTTGTTCCCAAAAATAATTTTTATTGAACCCGGTATAGCCTATTACCTTATCGCCCTGTACGGCAACCAAAGTCCAATACGTTTCCAATTTCAAAATGATTTCCATCCTTTTGGTCATTTGTTCCAATGTGGATGGATAACCTAATTGTAGGGTCAGTTCAGTGAGAAAGGGAAGATCCTCGGTTTGAAAATCTCTAATCAAAATTTTATTTTCCATCCTTTTCCCAGTACCGGGTTTTAAATCCGGTACGAAGGTAAAGAATAGTCCTTTTTTGAACTAAGGATTATTTAAGGATATTAAACAGAAATTTTTTTAGGCTTTTCTAACTAATAATCGCTCCTGAAATTTTAATTATGCCTTATAGAATGCTTCCCATTGGATTAATTTATCGAGGATGTAAAAGATTTTCATTTTGATATTCCAATGCATGAAAATGCTTCTCGTTTTTTATATCCGAAATGGAAAGATTCAAATATATTTTTGAGGATTCCCAATCAATTTTAATAAGAGATTGGATGGGGATGAGTACATGCTGCCCCTCTAACCAATTTCGGGTATCGATCACTAAAAATGTAATTTTCCAGGTCGCATCGTCGAATATGAAATCTGTCAAATGACCAATATCCCCATCCAAGGCATGTAAATGATAATCCTTTACGCCTTCCGTGCTGCGAAGGTGAAGCTCATCATGGGAATGATCCACCATTTTATTAGCCTCCCTATCTTCTCTTTGGTCCAATACTGGAAAAGGAGTTCCTACACTTAATGAGCTACCGGCATAAAATCCAGTGCCCCAATATTGTCCCCAACCGTAATGTTCATAGAGCTCTGTTTCCTCCCAGCGGGAAACTGGTTTATGTGTATCTATATTGGGACTGGTTTTTATTTTATCCATACTTAAATGAACCCTTAAGTTTCCCTTTTCCGTGGGCGACCCATCCAAGGCCACCGGAGCAATAAGCACTTTATGGTCTAATAACCAATTTCCTGTATCGACAATAAAGTACCGTATATCCCAATGAATATCTTCAAAATAAAAGTCCTCTATTTTACCAATTTTTCCATCCGTAGCCTCCAAGGTATGGCCAATTAGATGGTTTATATTCCATTCCATATTATTTCTTTTACGCCTGTTTATTTAAAATTCTTATTCGGAATGAAGGCAGATATTCCTGTTTATGTATTTTCTAAATGCCTTATTTCCCATCCTTATAGTAAGGGTGCTTCCCCATTAACTATTACCCTCATTCAACGATTTTAAAGCTTCATGAGGTAATGTAAATCGAATCGAAAGGTAATAAACAGGAAAAGCCCATTTCTTATACAAATGATAGAAAGAATTACATTATTCACACCTTTTTTAATGTTCGGTCAAACCCATTTTTTGGGAATTCAAGGGTCAAAAAATGAGATCTTTTCTAGAAAAGGATTTAATGGATAGTTTACTATCAAAAATTAATCATGAATTTTTTGGTCTTAAAAAAAGAAATGGTACGATTGATCTATAATTTTATCCTTAGCCCAAGTGCAAAAATATTATCGTTGTCAAGCCCTATTTTTATATTCTGATTCTCCTTTTAGGCTTAATGGAGAGTACCCATTCCAAGGCCCAGGAGTCCATTCAGGGAACGAATCTTCCATCCTTTGGGCGAACCGAATATATTTATAGGCCCTATCTGGAATTAATCGGTTCTGCTTCCCATTTTGGTTTCCAATTTTATGGGGATTCCTGTTTACTTTATACAAGTTCTTTGCATTGGAAAACACCTGGATATGTACAAATTTCATTGGACCAGGGAGCACCCATCCGAATAAATGCTTTTGCCAAGAATGGTGAACCTATTAAAATTCTTGCGAAAACCAAGGGAGTCCATCAGGTCTGGGTGTACAAGACTACGGAGGCCCAAACGGGACCCGTTTTTATAGAAAAAATTACGGGTCATGGTTTAAAAGCATTACACGAACCCAAAAGACCTATTATTGAATTTATAGGAAATAGTATTACCTGCGGGGCTGCCTCCGACGAGTCTGAAATGAAATGCAATCAGGGGCAATATTCCGATCATCATAATGCCTATTTTGCCTATGGACCGCGGTTAGCCAGGGCCTTACATATGAATTATTTCCTTTCCAGTGTAAGTGGTTATGGAATTTATAGAGATTGGAATTCTGACGGGCCCACCTTACCCCAGGTTTATGGGAAAACAGATTTATTGGATAGCAGTACCCGGTATTGGGATTTTAAAAAGTATAGTCCCGAAATAGTTAGTATAGCCCTGGGAACGAATGACCTAAGTGAAGGGGATCATTTAAAAAAAAGGGCTCCATTTGATTCAAGCCTTTTTATCCATGGGTATATTCAGTTTATCCGTTTGGTACGTTCACACTATCCAAAAGCTAAGATCATTCTCTTGTCTAGTCCTATGGTAAATGATAAAGCGAAAACCATTCTGGAAAATTGTTTAATCCAAATTCAAAATACCATGAGAAAAGAATTCCCGCGAAATAATCCTCTAAACCTTTATTTTTTCAAATCCATGAAGCCCAGGGGTTGTTCCAGTCACCCTAGCGTATTAGATCATGGAATCCTGGAGAAAGAACTTTTACCTGTTTTTCGAAAATTATTGAAATAAAGGGATCTTTTAAGCAGAGGACTAAAAAGGAACCCTAATAATTTCTCTTTTAATTTTCCATCCCGTTGTAAGGGTGGCAGGTAAGAACTATGTAAATTCTTTCTGGATTTATATAAGAATTTTCGGCTGAAACCCTTGAATTTTATGGATTACGATTAAACCCTGAAGGATTATGTTAAAACCTGGTATTAGCGAAAAAGACCACAGTATGGGAGATGAAAATGCCCTCATTACGTTGGTGGAATTCGGAGATTATCAATGTCCTGCCTGTGCATCCGCCTACCCCATAATTAAAAATATTCAACAAAATATGGGTGGAGCTCTTCGCTTTGTTTTTCGAAATTATCCCCTAACCGAAATCCATCCGGATGCATTTCTGGCTGCCGTAGTGGCGGAGTCAGCATCCCAACAAAATTCATTTTGGGATATGCATGAAATGCTATTCGAAAATCAACAGGCCTTAAGTTATGAGGATCTTTATGGGTATGCAGAAAAAATAGGCCTGGACCTGGAATTATTTAAAAAGGATATGGGAAATGAGGCGATAGCAAAAAAAGTAGAAAAGGATATGGAAAGTGGAAATGAAAGTGGCGTGCCTGGTACCCCGTCGTTCTTTATAAATGGAAGTAAATACAATGGGGATTGGGATGGAAATGCATTATACAAAACCCTGAAAAATCTTGAATTGGAACTCTCCTGAAATTTTGATTTTTAAAGTTTACCTATTCTTCCTATCCGGATTTCTTAACCACTTGGACTAAAGAGGCATGAACCGGCCTTCATTAAATTCCAACTAAAATTAATAAGAAAAATTCCAGTGAATTTTAATTAGGGCTTGGTATTGCTATTAATCAATTGGAAAAACCCTTTTAAAAATGCTTACCGGTGCTTCCGGGATAATTGGGTATAGAACCAAAGTAAGACTGTCCTGGAGATTCCTTGGGGCCGAGGTGGCATTGTTCTGAAACAAGAAAAATCGCTGAAAATTATAAAGATTAGGGGTAAAAGAATTGGCCGTTCCTACTATATGAGAATTGTCCACCGGAGGATGGGTGGTAATATTATCAAAAACCAAAAGGGTACGGGCAGCATTGGAATCAATATGATAGGTACCGCTGTATATTTTGACCCCGTTGGAGCTTATCTGATAATTTCCTCCTGATTGTATACATAGAAATATACTGGTGTCGGGTGCTGGGTACGTAGGTCTTATTCCATAGGTACTGGTCCATAACCAATTCCCAATATAATTGGAAGTACTAGGATTAGAGGAATTTGAATTTTTCTTTTTACAGGAAAAAGAAAAAATGGAAAAGGCGAGTAATAGAATGAAAATTTTTTTCATAATCCATTATGGTTTGACTGAAATCCAGAAAATGAAATTTTAATTTTTGTTTAAGGAAACTATGTATTAAAGATACAAATCCTTGAATACCAATTTCATGTCTTTTGAGAATTTTTATCTCTATTTCCAAAAAACAAGGGATTATATACTTTAAGTAAATTTCTCCCACTAAAAAACTTTTATGTCACGATGACAAAAAAATAACCATTATTCAAATGGAAGTACATTAATTAGTCGCTTTACCGTTTTGAAAAATAATGATCCAAATAGGATTGTACAAAATTTCCCTAAGTATTTTTATCATTGAAAAAAAATCGCTCATCCCATCAAAATGGAAATAAAAAATAAAAGGCTGACATAGAATATGCCAGCCTTGAAAGGAATTTCCAGGTAAAGAAATTGTTAAAATACCGTTACTGGACTTGATCCAAATACAGGACCTGCATACCAATTATTGCTTCTGTAAAAATGTTGCACCTTATCATTTTCCAAAAGGGCAATGAGCTCCAGATCAAATCCAAAACTTCCTTCCAATAATCCCAATATGGATTTTATTCCAGATCCGAAGGTAGCAGAATTGGTCCAGGCCGCTGCATGTTCCCCTGCGGTCCACCAATGCTGAATCTGACCATTCACTACCACGCAAAGCTCATAGTTGCCCGGAACATTTTCTTCGGTGGCCCCGAATTGGGAACGAATCATGACCGGTGGGTTATTCACTTTCGATCCAAATTTTTCACAGGCGGTCCAGGTATTCACGCCATAGGGTTTAAAATACCGTTGCATGGTACCATCCAGGTTTACGGCTATATAATCCAATCCCCTGTCAAACCTTTCCACCAGGGTGGCCGATCCAAAAGCAATATTGCTTCCGAAGGTTTCTTTTTGGGACCAGGCAAATCCCATTTCATTTCTAGACCAATGCGTCAGGGTATGGTTTGTTAATGCGGCCACTACCTCAAAACTACCTGGGGCCCCATAATCGGATTGAATGAAGCCAACCACCCCATGCACGTTATGGGGGCCAAATACCGGGCCATCTTTCCAGGTTCCGGTAGATTGATCAAAAAAGCGGTGGTGAAGGGTATTCGAAGTGGTGGGGTAAATCATTTCAAAATTCCGGTTATAAGTCGTTCCTGTAACGGTAGGAGTTCCGGCGCAATCATTTCCCTGCGTTTCGGCCAGGCTCCATTTTAAAGAAACCCCATCTCTCCAATAATGCTCAATCGTATTATTGGGACCGGCGACCCAAACCTCAAAGTTCCTGTTCACTGGCCCATCACCACTTTCGTATAAGTTTCCATTATGGGTCCTTCTTTTGGTATAAGGATCTGGATTCACCGCATTCCCGTTAACCCCATATTTTGTATAGGAATCAATATCCGATTGTCCATAACCAATCCAGGCATAACCTAAAGAACCTGCCATACCCCAACCCGCCCAGGAATTTCGGATTAACCAGGCCTGACGGTTATCATCATAGCCTACAATCACAATGCAATGTCCACCTGCTACTCCTGAACTGGTATTTGCTTTATAAACGCCTGTATTATGACTAAATCCGAAGGCAAAAAAGTCATTATAGACGGTAAAGCAGGCAGAGATTGGACCTACCTGGTCTATCCATTTTTTCTGATCGGCTATATTACTTAAGCCTACATAATCCGATAGTCGAACGGTTCTTCCACTTCGATCCGGGGTAGGCGGAACAGGCATATTATTGGTTTGATATGGCCTGCAACCGGGATCGGCAACGCCATTATGTTTCATCCATTCAAAAGCTGTTACCGGACTTCCTGTTTGGGCACAAACTACATTTAATCCATCATGTACATCGCCTTCACTTCTCAGACTCCAATACCCATGCTCAATTCTTGTCATCGCTTCTACCACGCCCACTGCCGAAAATACCCAGCAGGATTCGCAGCCACCCTGGTCTTTTGGATTGGTTAACCAATTCCAACCAAAACGATTTCTCCAGTCCACAGCGGTAGAAATACCATTCATCTGAATATGATGTTCTTCCTGGATTCCCGTTTTAATAGGGTGAAGTAAAGTATCCTGTATAGGTACTGCTTTTAAAAAACCTGAATTTACCCGAAGGGTTCTCAGAAAGGGATTCGATGTTTCCTTGTTCAGGTGCTGGGTAATATCAATTCTAGGAGTATCCTTGATATGAGGAACTTTAGATAAATCTCCTCCTAGGGCATACCTGGGAATTTTGGCCTGATCATTCAATTTAGGATCAATAAACCATTCTGATTTATTGGTTGAAAGGATTTGGCGCATTTGGCCAATGGTAATAGGATTTTCCATTTTTTTAGTGGTTAAGGTTAATCATAAAACGAAATTGACTATATACTAATTAACCCAGGGGAGTTATTATCCCCTATTTACTATAGGAGAATAACCCAATTTTTGAGCAGAAAACAAGGGTGTTTTCCTTCCGAACTCCGGTGTTTTCCCTATTAATTTAAAAAAAACATCCGGAAACCTGGGGTCCCGGATGTTGTACTGCAAACTAGTTTTAACCAGAAATTTCCTGTAGGAAGGATTACCCTTTGAAATACTGCTCCTCCACAATCAAATCATTTTCCCATACAGAACGTAAAATTTCATGCCATAAAACCACACTTCCATCTTTCATTTTGAAATGGAAGGTATATTCCACATAACCAACATGGTTTTCAAAAGCGGCATGGTGCTGAGAAATTCCAACTACCTCGGCAATAGCTCCTGTAAAGCCTTCCATTTTACTAACCAATTCGGCTTTTGAATGGGTAATAGTTCCATCAAAATCGATGGTTTTAGCATTAGGTGCAAAGTATTTGTGAACCGCATCCACAATTTGACCTTTTAACACCATGACATTTTTTTTTTCGAATAATTCTTTTGATTTAGACATTGGACTAGAGTTTAGAGTGAAATTTTTGTTTTTTATTATGACTCAAACCTAGGGGAATAAGGAGGCCTGTTTCTTACAAAAAAAGGCCCAATGACTGGACATTTCAAAAGTTCAAAGAAACTGGCTAGGGGTTTTACCGGTATGTTTCTTAAAGAAGGCGGTAAAATGATTAGGTTCTTTGAATCCTAATTCAAAGGCTATCCCATAAATCGCTTGTTTTTCTTTCATCCGGCTAATCGCTTCATGTATCAATCTTTCCTGAATGAGATGGGAGAAACTGGTTTGAAATTGGTTTTCTAATTTCCTCGAAAAAGTTTTCAAACTCATGCCTAACTGGGTGGCATAGAATGAGGGTAGGTGCTGGGATTTAAAGAATAATTCAATCAAATGATTTAATTCTGATAAAAATGGATCTTCGAAAACTTGTTCAAAATCCTCGCGAAACTCCGATGGGGTTTTATGGGCATGGTTCTTGAAAAAACGATGGAAATAATTAGGATCCCGGAAACCGGTATTGTAGGCAATTTCTTTTATAGTTTGATTGGTAAATATGATCTTTCTCTTCGCCTCCAATAATATCTTACTATGCATCCATTTTGGTATACTTTGTTCTAATTTTTCCTTGGCAAGATCCTGAATCCGAAAGGGACTTTCCTGAAGGCTTTTGGATAGTTCTGTAAGCGAAAGAATTTTTGGGAATTCGTGGTCAATAACCGATTTTATATCAAATAATAAATCAATTTCTTCTGGATTGGCCTCAAACGGATTCAGTAGGATCCAATCCTTCACCAGATTTTCTAAAACTTTTTGCGAATCCGAATTGGAATCCAGAAATAATAGAGAAGAAAGATAGTAGCCACTTTTAGTTTCGGAAGGGATATACCTCAGACTTATTAAATGTTGGAATAAATACCGTGAATTCTTAACCTCCGACAAGGTTTGATAGGGAAACTCAAATAATTTGATTTCATAATTCCCGGAAAGTAATTGAAAATACTGCCCTGGGGAAAGAAACAATACTTTATGGCCGGTAAAATGGTAATTACGAAAGTCGACCTGAAAAATCCCTGAACCGGATCCCAGATATAATAAGGTAGGCTTATGAAATACATATATCTTATTCAGTATCGGAACAAGGTTGGAATTCATAGCCTAAAGAATTATTTAAAGATATAAATTTCCCTTCCTAAGAAACTATATAGGGAATTCATTTTCCTTTCAGCTTTCCTTCCTATTTATTAGCTTTAAATGAAGATGCTAAATGATTTATTTATTAGGCCTTTTCCAAAACCAAATGAACAGAATAAAAAAAATCGGCATTCCATTATTAATTCTAATTTCTTTATTAGGAATAATACGGGTATCGGCACAAAGATCTAGCTCCCAAAAAACGTATTGCAATCCCATAAATTTAGATTACGGGTATACTCCTATTCCCGATTTTACAGAAGGGGGGCGGCATAGGGCCACAGCCGATCCGGTTATAGTCAATTTTAAAAATGACTATTACCTGTTTAGTACCAATCAATGGGGATATTGGTGGAGTCATGATTTATTTCATTGGAATTTTGTTAATCGACATTTCCTCCTACCTAGAAATAAGGTTTACGATGATTTATGTGCCCCGGCTGTAGGTATTTTGGGGGATACCTTGTTATTATTTGGTTCCACCTATTCTACCGGATTTCCTCTCTGGATGTCTACCAACCCAAAGGGGGATGAATGGAAGCCTTTACTGGACTCTCTGGAAATTGGGGGATGGGATCCGGCATTTTTTACCGATGATAACGGTAGGTTTTATATGTATAATGGTAGTAGTAATAAATTTCCCCTTTATGGGATAGAATTGGACAGAAAAACCATGCATCCCATAGGTACAAGAAAGGAAATTTTTCTATTAGAACCTGATCGATATGGATGGCAGCGATTTGGTGAAAATTTAGATAATACTTTTTTAGATCCTTTTGCCGAAGGCTCCTGGATGACCAAGTTTCATAATAAGTATTACTTGCAATATGGTGCACCAGGAACCGAATTTAGTGGATATTCCGATGGAGTGGCTGTGGGTACATCACCACTTGGACCCTTTACCCCCCAATCAGATCCATTTAGTTCCAAAGCAGGGGGATTTGCCCGGGGAGCCGGGCATGGAAGTACTTTTCAGGATTTCTGGGGAAATTATTGGCATGTTTCAACCATGACCATTGCAGTTAAAAACAGCTTCGAGAGAAGGATTGGCCTATGGCCAGCGGGATTTGATAAAGACGATATGATCTTTATGGATGCAAGTTTTGGGGATTATCCCCATTATTTACCAGACGGTCCCAGAGATTCCAGGAAACCTGGATTTACCGGGTGGATGCTATTAAATTATAATAAGCCCGTTTTGGTTTCCTCGACGTTAGGTGGTTATAATGCCAATAATGCGGTGGATGAATCCATTAAAACGTATTGGAGTGCGAAATCAGGAAAAAAAGGGGAATGGATACAGACCGATTTAGGTGAATTAAGTACGGTAAAAGCTATCCAGATTAATTATGCCGATCAGGATGCAGAGTTTTTGGGAAAACAAATGGGCATTTATCACCAGTATCAAATATTCTCCAGCAAGGATGGGAAAGCCTGGGAAATACTTATCGATAAAAGCCAGAACAGGACGGATATCCCCCATGATTATATAGAATTAGACAAACCTTGTTTGGCCCGTTATCTTAAATTGGTCAATATTCATATGCCGACCGGAAAATTTGCCATTAGTGGTTTCCGGGTCTTTGGAAAGGGAAACGGGAACCCACCTAATCCGGTGAAGAATTTTATTGTACTAAGGACCGAAAAGGATAAACGTTCGGCATGGATTCGATGGGTGACACAGGATGATGCCTATGGGTATAACCTATACTATGGAACCGAACCCGATAAACTATATAATTCTGTAATGCTGTACAATACCTCCGAATATTGGTTTAAAGGAATGGATAAGGAAAAAACCTATTTTTTTGCCATCGAATCCTTAAATGAGAATGGAGTATCCGAAAGGAGTGCGGTTATGAGAGTACCGTAAATAAAGAAAACGTGACCTATTAAACCTTTAAGCCTTATGCATTTTACCCGTTTAGTACCCAATGTGTTTTATAAGGATATCCGGGATGGGCTCAGGATTTTTGTGGATTGCCTGGAATTTACCCTGGGTCATGATGAAATTAATTCTTCGAATCCCTTTTGCGTGGTAAAAAAAGATGGACTGGCCCTTAATATTTTCCAAAACGAGGAATACGCCTTGAAGGAACATCCCGAATTTCGATTAGAAACCGAAAATATTGAAGAAATTTATGAAAAAGTCTCGGTCCATTTTCCTGAACTATTGCATCCAAACCTAAGTAAAATTACCTTAAGGCCCTGGGGTGCCAAGGAATTTGCCCTTATGGATATGCAAATAGGGATTATTATTCAGGAATGGCCTTAAAAAACCTTGAATAAGATGTTAAAAAAAGGAGAACATATAGAAGGAATACCCGTCGAACTATAGGTAGTATTACAATCCAATCCAGAAGCCAGAACCTTTTTCGACGGGCTTGCCAAATCGCATAAGCAAGCATATTGCGATTGGGTGGGCTCGGCAAAGCAGGAAGAAACCAGAAAAGTGAGGGCCGGTAAAGCGTTAACTATGCTGGAAAATAAGCAAAAAACCTTGAAGACCTAATTAACAGGTCAAAATGCTTCTCCCAGAGCCAACCAAATACCTGAATAATCGTTGCTAAAGGCATAATCTATAGCCAAATTGGTTTTAGTAACCTTACTAACTTTTATTCTTAACCCGGAACCCAATCCAGGATGAAAGGTTTCAAATTTTCCTGAACTCGGTTCTAAGGCAGAATTTATATTCACAAAGCTTACAAAGCCCAGCAATCCATTTCGGGTTATATCCTTTCTATATTCCGCTTCAAAATAAATCAGGGATTTTCCCCGGTATCGGTTTTGCTGGATTCCACGTCCAGAGCGGTCGTATGGATCCCAACCAATACTAGGAAGGTCTAAATAGGGGGTCGTATTTCCCATGGTATTCCATAGAAAGGTTCTTAGGGCCAGGATATTTTGTTCCTGGGGATTATTCGTTAAATAAAAGTATTTTCTGACATCCAGGAAGACGGACGACCAATTAGTAGAAGCCCCTTGGGTTTTAAAAAGATTTTGCCTGTATATAAAATGAATATAGGATATGGGAAGCATATCGGAAAAGGCATATCGATGGTCGTATAAAAAGTCCAGGTTGGGGGACATAGAAATTGAATTGGAGCCCTCTACCGTTCCATATGCATATCCCGAATAGGTTTGGAGGGAAGAATCAGAGGTGGAGATATGAATATGGTAATCCATATTAAACCCAAGGCCGAGGTATAAAAAAGGTTTAATTCGTTTATAAGCAGTGAAATAGGTTCGTAGATACTTGTAGTTTATTAAAAGCTTCTGGCTTTCTGCTTTACCATTTCCTAATCCCCAGGTATATTGTGGGTAAAATAGGAATCGAATATCCGCATCCAATAATCCTATATTTTTGTTCAACCAGACATTAGCTCGTAGGGGTAAACCAAATTGGGAACCAAAATTCCAATAAGGTGCAAAGGAGGCAGTAGATAAATAGGTATTCTCTCGGGCACCCATATAAAAACCAGCTGAGGTGGAGGTGATTAAGGCATTCCCACCACCGGGAGGCGTGATGGCAAGGGGCAGAAAGGAGAAATAAATTTCCTTTCCTTTTTCAGGAATCAGAGGTTTACCCATATGATGAAAAACTCCTTTGGCAAGATCCCCTAAATCCTTTTCATTAGGAATGGGCTTTTTCTTTTTTGCGGATATCGGTTGAATTAGATCGGCCGCATTTTGAGCATATCCTGGAATATGAAGGCAAAGGAATACCAATACAAAAAGATAAAATGGAACTGAAACTTTCATTCTCTCCAAATTTAGCTTTATAATCAGGCGTATTGGATTGTATATGAAATAATTACATTAGAGAATATGGAAGAATCAAAATTTTTCTTTCCTGGATTTCGAATTTGGAACCTCGGATGTGAAGGATTAAACGTATACTAGATTATATGATGCGAATAGATGCCCATCAACATTTTTGGAATTATGAGGCTAGGAGGCATTCCTGGATAGGGGAGGACATGAAAATAATTCGGCAAGATTTTTTGCCTGATGACTTGAAACCTATCCTGCTTGAAAATAATATGGATGGCTGTATTTCGGTTCAGGCAGATCAAACCGAAATGGAAACAGAATTCCTGATCGAATTATCGATTGCCCATCCCTTTATAAAAGGAATAGTGGCCTGGGTAGATTTACAAAGCAAGGGAGTAGGAGATCGATTAGCGTATTTTTCAAAGACTAAAATTATCCGGGGCTTTCGGCATATTGTACAATCCGAACCTCAAGGCTTTATGCTAAGGCCGGATTTCCTGGGGGGGATAGGATTATTGGAAAAATTTAATTTTACCTATGATATTTTGGTACGAGAATTTCAATTGCCTGAGGTCTTGTCCCTGGTTACCTTATTTCCAAACCAAAAGTTTATCCTGGATCATATAGGAAAACCGGATATTCGGTTCTCTGCGTCAAATATTTGGAGAGATTCGATCCAGGAATTAGGGAGAAGAGAAAACGTTTTCTGCAAATTAAGCGGCATGGTTACCGAAACGAATTTTCACCAATGGACCAAGGAAGAATTTTACCCTTATTTGGATTGGGTCTTGAAATGCTTTGGGATTCATCGCTTGGTATTTGGATCAGATTGGCCGGTTTGCCTGGTATCCGCACCGTATTCGGAGGTTTTATCTATTATAGAATCCTATTTTTCCAGTTTTACAAGTTCGGAGAAAGAGGCCCTATGGGGTACTAATGCCATTCAATTTTATGGAATCTAGGTTCTTGGAATTCTTTTCTGGATATAGTTGGATTCTATAATTCCCAACACTAAATAATAAAGGAAAAGCGAGACCATCCATCCTAATAATACCTGTTTTCCTAAAACATCAATTCTTTCCGCCACTCTCTTCAAAGATTTTCCAGCAATAACCAAGTAATTTTTATCCTTTCCAGCCACCAATAATACGGCAGCCTCCCGAATTCCTGGTTTTGGCTGCCAGGTAATGGCTTCCTCTTTTACTTCCCAGGCATGTTGTATCATACCCGATGGTAAAACCGGATAGAGCCCCGACAGGGTAGCATTGGTACATAGTATTTTTCCTTCTTTGTTTATGATTATATGGAATGGACTTATGGTATTCTCCAAGTCTACATTGGGTAAATTTTTTGTTAAGTTTTGTGGTTCGATCCCTCTTTCCAATCCATTCCCTAGCTCCTGAGCCAATTGATATTGGGGATCGTTTGCACTTAATCGATAAACCTGCTGGGCAATAATATAAATTAAAAAGCAGGTAAGGCTAAATAAAAGGCTTATTGGCAGTCCATTTAAGAAAATTCTGGTCCAGTATTTCATGATTTTTCTTTTTATAAAAGTACTTTTAATTTCAAAGTTAATAAATATTTGGAGTCAATACCTCAAAAAAAATAAATCATACTAAAAGATGATTCTTATCAGGGATACTCAAAAAGAAATCCACAAGATTTGACCAAGAAATTCATGGCTTTAAAAGAAGGCCTGAAAGAATCAATCCCATATTAATGTACTAAGAACCCTTAAAATTCTTTATGGAAGCAGATAACAAAGTAGTGCAGAAATCTAGCCTGAATCAGGAAACCCTAAAAAAAATGGATGCCTATTGGCGAGCCGCCAATTATTTATCGGTTGGTCAGATTTATTTATATGATAATCCATTATTAAAGGAGGAATTAAAACTATCGCATATTAAACCACTCGTCGTAGGCCATTGGGGGACGACACCGGGACAGAATTTCATTTATGTCCATTTAAACCGGATAATAAAGGAATATGATTTGAATATGATCTATATCGCTGGCCCCGGACATGGAGGACCCGCTTTGGTAGGCAATGTCTTTTTGGAGGGCACGTACACCGAATTCTTTCCAAATATTGAAGAAAATGAAGAGGGTTTAAAAAAACTTTTTAAACAATTTTCCTTTCCGGGGGGCATTTCCAGTCATGTGGCGCCTACTACCCCCGGTTCTATTCATGAAGGCGGAGAATTAGGGTATTCATTAAGTCATGCATTTGGGGCGGCTTTTGACAATCCGGATTTAATTGTTTCTTGCATCATTGGCGATGGAGAAGCGGAAACAGGACCCTTGGCCACTGCCTGGCATTCCAATAAATTTTTAAATCCTTTGTACGATGGGGCTGTACTCCCTATTCTCCATTTAAACGGGTATAAAATCTCTAATCCAACGGTTCTGGCCAGAATTGAACCCGAAGAACTTGAACAATTATTGCGTGGCTATGGTTGGAATCCTTATTTCGTGGAAGGTCATGAACCTGAAATCATGCATAAAAAAATGGCCGAAACCATGGATAAGGTGGTTGCAGAAATATTGGCAATTCAGAAACATGCCAGAGAAACAAAGGATACCACAAGACCCAGGTGGCCTATGATTGTGCTCCGTTCCCCTAAAGGTTGGACAGGTCCTAAAGAAGTAGATGGAGTACCCAACGAGGGGACTTTTCATTCCCATCAGGTTCCTGTATTGGTCGATTCTAAGCATCCGGAACATGTTAAAATCCTGGAAAATTGGATGAAAAGTTACAAGGCAGAAGAATTGTTTGATGAACATGGAAAGTTAAACCAGGAATTAAGAGAATTGGCACCAAAAGGAAACCGTAGAATGGGTGCGAATCCCCATGCCAATGGGGGAATTCTTTTAAAAGAACTCATCATGCCTGATTTCCGGGACCATGCTCTTGAAATTTCCGAACCCGGAGCCCTTCAGGCCTCAGACACTACTATACTGGGTAAATTCCTGAAAGATGTAATCGTAAGCAATAGAGAAAATTTTAGGGTATTTTCTCCGGATGAGACCTTATCCAATTTATTGGGATCCGTTTTCGAAGTAAGCAACCGGCAATGGGAAGCAAGAATGGAAAGTAATGACGAATTTCTTTCCCCCGTGGGACGAATTCTGGATTCTATGTTATCCGAACATCAAAGTGAAGGCTGGCTGGAAGGATATTTGCTAACCGGCCGACATGGGGTATTTAATTGCTATGAGGCTTTTATCCGGATTATCGACTCCATGTTTTCCCAACATGCCAAATGGTTAAAAGTAACAGCCGAAATTCCATGGAGAAGAAAAATCGCTTCCCTAAACTATATTCTTACTTCGCATGTATGGCAGCAGGATCATAATGGGTTTACCCACCAGGATCCGGGTTTTTTGGATCATTTGGTAACCAAAAAATCCAGCATTGTACGGGCCTATTTACCTCCCGATGCGAACTGTACCCTTTCGGTAATGGATCATTGTCTTCGATCCTTTCATTATGTGAATGTGATGGTAGTTGGTAAACATTTAATGCCCCAATGGCTCTCCATGGATCAGGCCATATTACATTGTTCCCAGGGTATAGGAATTTGGGAATGGGCTGGAAATGATTCTGGTTCGGACCCCGATGTGGTAATGGCCTGTTGCGGGGATACCCCCACCTTGGAATGTATGGCAGCGGTATCCATCCTTAGAGAATCCCTTCCTGAAATAAAAATCCGGGTAGTCAATGTGGTAGATCTTATGAAATTAGAATCCTCTTCCGAGCACCCACATGGATTATCTGATAAGGATTACGATTCCCTGTTCACGGTAAATAAACCTATCATATTTGCCTTTCATGGATACCCCTGGTTGGTGCATCAATTAACCTATAAGCGGAATAATCAAAACCTTCATGTACGAGGCTATAAGGAAGAGGGTACCATTACCACAGCCTTTGATATTCGGGTGCAAAATGATCTGGATAGGTTCCATTTAGTACAAGATGTACTAGACCGTCTGCCTCAATTAGGTAGCAAGGGCGATTATCTGAAACAGAAAATGAAGACCAAACTATTGGAACATAAAATCTTTATAGATCAGCATGGGGAAGATATGCCAGAAATTAGAAACTGGGTTTGGAATCCAGAGCATAAGTAAAACCGGGATAAAGTATTAATTCCTGGAGGAATGGAGAAAAGATTTAGGAAGGCCCGAAATGGATTCTATCTGAATCTTTTTATAATAAACCTCGCATCCTTCCGATTGAATTTGAATTTTACCCTTAACCAATGGGGTCAAATTACCCGAATTTAATTGGGAAGAATGCTGGAGTACCATAACTACTTTTCCATTTACCATATGAACACTGGTACCATGAAAACTGTAAAGGTCAATCTTATTCCATTCTCCTGTTGGATTTTCCGAATCGATAAATTTTTTACAATGACGGCCCTGCCTGGACTTTTCATTAAATACCAACAGGGTTCCATGGGGATCATACGTGAAGGTGGAATCAGGAAGCATTCTTGCCCTTATTTCTTCCGAACCGCCGGCGCAGCCCCAGTATTCGCCACAATTTCCCTCTTCTATTTGAAATTCCTGAGACCGCATCCAATTCCCATTATCTGCCCCCTCGTCGCCTACCGAATAATATAAAATTCCACTATCTTTTTTACTGTTCCTTTTTGATCCAAATTGAAGTTTACCCCATTTAAACCAAAGCTGTAAATGAAAATTTTCGAAGTCTTTCAGAGTGGTTAAGGCACCATTGCTTTCCCCTGAAATCCGGATAACCTTCTCCCCATCCAGTTCTACTATGGAAAAAACTTTCCTGGGGTCCTTATTTTTTCCAAGGCTTGAATTAGGAATTCTTTTTCCAGAGGCATCTAGTTCAGGACCTAAATAGGTGTACCAGCCCGAAAGGTCTTTTCCATTAAACAAATTTTTAAATCCGGGCAGGGAAAGACTTTTAGTTTTAGAAAATAAAAATATCAGGAAGATCCCGGCTAAAAAAGAAGGAAGAAATAAAGTAAAAGAAATTTGGTTTTGGGGTCTCTTAGAAAACTGCATAATTTGATGGGTATGTATTAAAAATAGAGAATTTGACCGGTAAATGATCATAAATAGCATCCTTTTTAAAATCCTGCATGATGATAAAATTTAAGAATGGCGTATTGGCCTTAAATATGGGCTCGTCCAGTATAAAGTTCTGTGCTTTCGATTTTAAAAAGGATTTCGAAGTTGTAATACAAGGTTCCCTGGAAATTGGTCAGGAAAATTCCAGGCTTCATTTCCATTTCGGGAATCCTGCAGAGCATACGGTCATGGATATAGAAATTAAAGGTCCCAGAGAATCCATCCATTATTTAACCCAATGGATACCAGAGCAGATATCCATGGATAATATTCTTGGTATTGGACACCGATTAGTTCAGGGTTTTGCTCATAAGGAAACAGAAAGGGTTGGCGGAAACCTATTGGACGATTTAAAAACCTATTTACCTGCCGATCCCGATCATTTGCCCGGAGAAATTGAACTTATTGAGGCCATGGGAAAGGCCTTTCCTGAAATTCCTCAATGGGCTTGTTTCGACACCCTTTTTCATAAGGATTTACCCGAGCTTGCAAAAATATTTCCTATACCCAGGAAATATTATGCCATGGGCATTCAGCGATATGGATTTCACGGGATTTCGTACGAGTATATTCTGGAAGAATTAGGAAAAATAGAAGGAGACCAAATCATCGATAAAAAAATCATTTTAGCCCATTTGGGCAGCGGGGCCAGTATGGTAGCCGTAAAAAATGGGAAGTCATTGGATACCAGTATGGGCTATACCCCGGTTTCAGGGTTCATGATGGGAACTCGTTCTGGCGATTTGGATCCTGGAATAACGGATGCCATGATAAAAAGGGATCAAAGTAGCCCGGAGGAATGCTTTACACTTTTGAATAAAGGATCAGGGCTCCTGGGTGTATCCGAAAGAAGTTCCGATATGAGAATTTTGAAGAAATTTCAGGAAACTGATTCCAGAGCCAAACAGGCCATTCAGCTTTTTGCTTACCAGGTTAAAAAATTTATTGGTTCCTATGCATCTGTTTTAAATGGTTTGGAAATCTTAGTTTTTTCCGGGGGAATAGGAGAGAAGGATGTAGAATTCAGGGAGCTGGTTTGCACAGAAATGGACTATTTGGGTATTCAATTGGATAGGCATAAAAATAAAGGAAGTGAAATTCTTATATCATCGGATCAAAGCAGGGTTAAAATTTTTGTAATACCCACTTTCGAGGAATTAATGATAGCCAAAAGAATTGTTCGACTGTCGAATCTTCATTTATAGGGTATGTTTTTCCTTGAAATAGAGAGAAAAATGAAATCGAAGACCTTTTTATTTATGTTTTTAATAAAATTAACGATTTAATAATATAAACTTAACAATTTTTTGAGGGTTTATTGGAAAAATTTTATATTGCACGCGTTTAGCGTCATTCATTTTTTATTCGTTCTCTATGAAAAAGGTTTCCTTACTTATACTATTTCTATTTTCTTCCATTCTCGCTTTTTCTCAAACGAGGGAAATATCAGGAACTATTCTGGATCAAACCACCGGGGCTCCTTTGGAGGGGGTCGTAATTTTTAATAAAAATTCAAAAGCAGGAGTAAGTAGTTCCAGTAAGGGTACTTATTCTATCCAGGCAAAAAATGGGGATATATTACAGTTCAGTTTAATCTCCTATAAAACTAATAGCGTAACGGTAACGAATTCCGATGTCATTGATATAAAGTTGGAATCCAATGCCAATTTGTTGGGTGAGGTGGTGAGTATAGGGAACAGAGGCAGTCGAAGGACAAAAATTGAGTCACCCGTTCCCGTCGATGTGGTTACCATAAACCAGGTGGGGCAAACTACTGCCAAACCGGATTTAATGTCTCAGTTAAATCAGGCTGTACCTTCTTTTAACTATAATAAGCAAAGTGGAGCCGATGGATCCGATGCAAATGATTTTGCCAGTTTACGGGGATTAGGCTTTGACCAGACCTTAGTTCTCATTAATGGAAAAAGAAGACATATGTCTGCCTTTATTAACCAATTAGGAACACGGGGAAGGGGAAATTCAGGATATGATTTAAATGCTATACCGGAAGCAGCCATAGACCGGGTGGAAATTTTACGGGATGGGGCCTCTGCACAATATGGCTCTGATGCTATTGCCGGGGTAATCAATATAATTCTAAAGAAAAATATTGGCCAATTAAAAGTAGATCTTGGTGGAAGCGGTTACGATGACCAGAAATATAATGCGGCAAATGCAGTAGATCCTACTCAATATTATACCGGTCCCAAATTTGATGGAAAAGCTTTTTCTTTAGGCTTGAATTACGGGATTGGCATTGGTAAGAAAGGTGGGTTTGTGAATATTGGGGCCAATTATTTGGTTCAGGAAAAAACATTTCGGGCCCAACCCGATACCAATGTGAGCACCAATAATAAGGCTTTACCTATTAATAGTATCCGAAGGGCATTTGGCGATGGATCCATCTCGGCTGCCGGATTTATGTTTAATTCCGAGATTCCTTTAAGTCCAAAAACCACCTTTTATGCTTTTGGCGGATATAATTATAAACTTTCTTCGGTTTATGCCTATACAAGAAACCTATCCAGGCCAAGTGATTCAGCTAAATTCCCCTATGATTCCCAAGGAAACCTGGTCACAATAAATAGTATTTTCAGACAATCTTCCGACGGAACTGTTTACTATAACCCACAGGAAAATGTTCGGATTCAGGATGGTTCCTTTGCCGCTGGATTCCGGGGCACCCTGGGAAAAGATTGGACATGGGATCTGGGAAACGTTATAGGAACCAATGATTTTCATTATTTCGGGGTGGGTACTTTTAACGCCTCCCTGCTAAATACCACTACCCAATCCACAAAAAATGAATTTAACGATGGGGGTTTTGGTTATTTGCAAAACACCCTTACCGGTGACTTAAGTCGTCATTATGATAATGTATTAAAAGGATTTACGCTTTCTCTGGGTGCGGAATATCGGTATGAAAATTATAAGATCTACGCCGGGGAACCAGATTCCTATCAAAATGGAGGAGCAACCTATATCAGTTTTGGCGTTCCCGTTCCAAAGGCTAGTGGTTCTCAAGGGTATCCAGGCTATCAGCCAAGTGATGTGGTCAATGCCCATCGTTCCAATATTGGTTTTTATCTGGAAGGAGCACTGGATATAACCGACAAATGGTTATTGGATGGAGCCATTCGGTTAGAAAATTATTCTGATTTTGGTTTTGTCAATACCTATAAATTGGCAACCCGATATAAAGTAAGCTCCAATTTTAATTTACGGGGATCGGTAAGCACCGGTTATCGTGCACCTTCTTTACAGCAACTGAATTTTAGCAATACCAATACCAATTTCGTAAATGGCATTCTTCAGCTACAGAAATTGATCCCTAATTACTCCCCTGTGGCCAGGGCAGCGGGTATCCCGGCTTTAAAACAGGAAGAGTCGACTAATGGAAGTTTAGGTTTTGCCTGGAACCCCTTACCCCATTTGACCTTAACCGTAGATGGTTATATAGTGTATATCAAAAATCGGGTAGTCAATACCGGTACCTTTGATAGCTCCATATCCGCTCTAAAACCTATATTGAAAGCTCAGAATGTGATAGCAGCCGATTTCTTTGTAAATGCAGTGAATACCACCAATACCGGGGTAGATATTGTGGCCGATTATTCCAGATCCTGGAATAAGCAACATTTTAAAGCTTTATTGGCTGGAAATATTCAAAATATTAATATTGACAAAATCAATATCCCGGCCCCCTTAAACAATTCGTATGCGAACCAACAAGCATTTTATAGCACGAGGGAACAATCCTTCCTGAAAGCTTCGGCTCCCAAAGCCAAGGCTTCTTTAGGTTTGGAATACGGAATGGGTAAAATTTCGGGAGGTACCCATATTACTTATTTTGGTAAATTAACCACACAAGGCTTTGGTTATTCTTCCCTGCCAGATGCAGCTCCAGGTGGACCCGGAGGGACTGGAATTTCCGATTCGGGTAATGGATGGGATCCCTATGTGACTACCGATGATGGAAAATCTGTGGTTCCGGAAAATTTTGTTTTTCATGGAAAGATCACGACAGATTTATATTTATCTTTTAAAATCTCCAAAGCCTTCGCTGCGTATTTAGGTTGCGATAATATTTTTAATGTACATCCGGATCAATCCGTGGTACCAAATGCCCGTGCCAATTCGGCCTATGATAGTGAATCGGGGGGACCATTTGATGCCGTGCAAATGGGCTTTAATGGAAGACGATTCTTCACTAAGCTTTCTTTTACCTTTTAAAGACTACTTATAACCGTTTAGTATAAAGGGCTGCTCTTCCATCAAAGAGCAGCCTTTTTGTTTTATCTATCAAAAAACTAATTACTTTTAAATAATAAAATAAAAAAGTTTTCCACATTTTTTCCTGAGGTATTTATACTTTTTGTACCAAAACCCAAAAAAAACTACCATTAAAATTAAATTTCCTAGAATTTGTTAATTTTTTGATAGAGTGTAAAATTTTTGGGATAAACTATTAGAAATCAAATGTTTAAACATGTAAAACTGTTTTCTCTGTTCATTGTCTTGTTTTAAATTTTTAAACCAAAACTCTATGAACATTTTACTTGAAGTACTAAAAATTGACAAGTCAGATCCGGTTGCCATTACGTTTTTTACCGGTTATATGGCTATGTTCGCCTCCTCTATTTTCTTCTTTTTCGAAAGAGGATCGGTAGATGGAAAATGGAAAACCTCTTTATTGGTTTCCGCTTTAATTACGGGTATTGCCTCCGTGCATTATTTCTACATGAGAGATTATTATCTGGCTACTCATGAAACCCCAACCGCCCTTCGATATATCGATTGGTCGTTGACCGTTCCTTTAATGTGTGTGGAATTTTATTTATTGTTAAAACCAGCCGGTGCTAGTAAAGGTCTTATGTGGAAATTGATTTTCGCAGGTGCCTTCATGTTGGTAACCGGTTATATTGGGGAGGCTTTCTCGAATGGTGATGGAATGAAATCCATTATATGGGGAGTAATTTCTTCCGTAGGATATGTATATATTTTATATACCGCTATGTATGGAGAGGCTAAGAAATTGGCCGATGCCTCCAATAGTCCTGCTGTTCAAAAAGCTATCCGCGCCCTTGGTTTATTTGTCTTAATTGGATGGGCTATTTACCCAATTGGTTATATGGCCATGCCAGGAAACTTGTTAAGCCATGTTCTTGCTCCTTCCAGTATGGATTTAATTTACAACCTGGGTGATGCCGTAAACAAAATCGGTTTTGGATTCGTGGTTTATAATTTAGCGATTACCGAAACCGCTAAATCAAAATCTGCTTTAGCCTAAATCTTTAATTATTAACTTCTTAAAAGGAGCCCATTCTCAGGAATGGCTCCTTTTTTTATTTTCTTAAAATCCCATTCTTTCCAGAAACTTGGGTGGGGTTCTATGATGAGTGGCCTGCTCGAACGCATAGGCGATGGAAATCAGATCGCTCTCTTTATAGGGTCCTGAAAAGAAAGAAATCCCTATAGGCAATTCCAGGACCTTGCCCATAGGAACTGTGATATGAGGAAAACCCGAAATGGCCGCCGGGGTGCTTATCGAATAACCCGTATCATAATCCCCATTCACCAAATCAATACAGCAGGCAAGACCATTCGTGATTCCGCATAAGGCATCCAGGGAATGATCCTTCATTAATTTTAGTAAGATTTCTCTGGAAGATAGGGTCTTAACCAGGGCTTCCTGGTACCTTTTATCCAGTAAATCGCCCATGGCCTGGCTGGAAATCAGGGTTTCCTGCTGAAAATAAGGCATTGCTTCTGCTTTATTGTCCAAATTGAACTGGATAATATCCTGTAAATTTTTCATTTTGCCAGGAAAATTTTTTAAATACGTATTTAACCCATCTTTAAACTCATATTGTAAAACCGTAAATTCTCCAGTTGAGGCATTTTCCAGCGGTTTTAGAATATCTACCTCGATCACCTCAGCCCCCTGATTTTTCATATCCTGGATGGCTGATTTAAATAAGTTTACAATTTTTTCATTGCCTAGTAAATGAGATTTTTCAATGCCAATTTTCCTCCCCTTTAATCCTCCCCTTTTTAAGTAGGGGGTATAATCGGCTACAAATTTTCCCTCTGATTGCTTACTCGCCGGATCGGCGGGATCTACCCCTGTTAATGCCCCCAAAACAATGGCAGCATCCCTAACCGTTCTGGTCATGGGTCCTGCTGTATCCTGGGTAGCGGAAATAGGGATTATTCCGGTACGGCTCCATAACCCTACCGTGGGTTTAATACCGACGAGGCCATTGATGGAGGAAGGAGAGACAATGGAGCCATTGGTTTCGGTACCAATCCCAAGGGTACAAAGATTAGCCGCAATAGCCGATCCCGTGCCTGAACTGGATCCAGAGGGATTTCTATCCAATACATAAGGACATTTGGTTTGTTTCCCCCGGCTACTCCATCCTGAAGTGGAAAGGGTGGACCTAAAATTAGCCCATTCACTTAAATTCGTTTTACCCAGAATAATGGCCCCAGATTTCCTTAGCTTTTCCACGATAAAGGCATCTTTTCCCGCAAAATGACCCACCATGGCCAGTGCACCTGCCGTGGTCATCATTTTGTCTCCGGTATTAATATTATCTTTTAATAAAATAGGAATTCCATGTAAGGGCCCCATTATCTTTCCAGATTTTCTTTGGCGGTCCAACATTTCTGCATCCTGCAGGGCATCTGGATTCAATTCCAAAATAGAATTTAGAAAAGCGCCGGAATGGTCAATCTCCGATATTCTTTGCAAATACATTTTAACTAGGGATACGGAAGTATACTCCCCCTTGGTCATTTTCTCCTGTAAATCCGAAATGGTGGTTTCTTCCAATTCAAATTTGCCGGGTAACCTATCATTCCCAGAATCCAAGTTTTTCATTTTTTTTTCGTTTAGTAAATTTTTAATTGGATTAGGATTTGTAAAAAATATTCCTGCTAAAAAGCTGTTTTTAATAAATTTTTGCCTGTTCATCGTTCTATAGTAAGCCTAATTATCATTTTTAAAATAGGATTTTTAATCAATCTCCCGTATTATTTTACAAGGATTCCCAGCCGCAAACACCTGATCTGGAATATCCCGGGTTACGATACTACCTGCCCCAATCACTACCTTATTTCCAATTTTGACACCAGGACAAATGATGGCACCTCCCCCAATCCAAACCTCATTTCCAATCAGGATGGGCTTGCCCATTTCCGTTCCAGAATTGTTTCTTTCATGGGAATGAAGAGAATGGGTTGCGGTGAGTATTTGCACTTTAGGTCCACATAAAACATGATGTCCAATGATAACCGGTGCCACGTCCAAAATAACCCCGTCAAAATTCATATAGAAATCATTTCCTGCCTGAATATTCCATCCATAATCACAATAAAATGGGGGTTCCACCCAGGATCGATTTCCTAAATTTGGTAATATTATTTTTAAAAGTTCGTTCAATTCTTCAGGTTCGTTGATGAAACCTAAATTGAATTTTCCCAGATTCTTTCTAATATCTAACCGTAAGGCGGAAAGCTCTGCATCATCGGCCCGGTAGGGAATACCTGCCAACATTTTTTCTTTTTCTGTCATAAAAACCTTTATCCCAATTTATCCTTAATTTTGACAAATAATGGACACAGAAATTAGAACTACCAAAGAAATTTTTATTCATAAAATATTGGATGAAATTTTTGAATTGTATAATAAACTAGGGAACGAGGAATACGGGGAAAAAGTCACCATGCTTATGCATATGATGCAATCGGCTCTCTGCGCTGAAAAAGAAAATGCATCGAACGAATTAATCGTAGCAGCCTTTCTCCATGATATAGGACATTTTTTGGAAGGACAGGATAAAATGGGTATTTATGGCACCATGGCGCATGATGATTTAGGCAAACAATATCTGGTTTCCAAGGGCTTTCCAGAGAAATTGGGGAATCTAGTGGCCTCTCATGTAAATGCCAAACGGTACCTAACCGCTGTAGAAAAAGATTATATGAATGAGCTTTCGGAAGCGAGCAAACAAACCTTACTGTATCAGGGAGGTCCTATGGATTTGGAAGAAGTTAAGGAATTTGAATCGGATCCATACTATAAGGAATATGTTCAAATTCGTCGCTGGGATGATTTAGGAAAGGATACGGAAATGAAAGTGCTACCTCAGGATATGCAAAGAATGCGATCCAGAATCCAGGATTACTTAATGGAAAATTGGGTTCAATCGGAATCTATTTTCGTCTAATCCAAGTCTAAAAACATGATTTCTTCCATTTCCAAACTTATTATGGAAAGACAGGAAAAGGTAGAGGCCGTTCCCGAGAATTCAGAAATTCGGGATTGGGCCATACAACTTCTTCATTTGTCTTTTCCTGAGAAAAAAAATCAATATTTCCCATCGGCCAATGCAATTGATTTAGAATTCAAAAAACTGGAAATTGATCTTATTTCTATTCTAAACAGAACAAAATCCTGTGAAAATTGCGATAATGAGAAAATAGCAGGAGAATTTTTCAAAAAATACCCTGAAATTTATCAGATTCTGAATTTGGATATTGCGTCTATCTTAAACGGGGATCCTGCTGCAAAAAGTGAATTTGAGGTTATTAGGACCTATCCGGGATTTTTGGCCATTTCCTTTTACCGTATTGCCCATCGGTTATATCAGCTGGATGTACCCTTAATTCCCAGGATCTTAACCGAATATGCGCATTCCCAAACCGGTATTGATATTCATCCGGGGGCTATTATCGGAGAGAGTTTCTTTATAGACCATGGAACAGGAACCGTTATCGGAGAATCCAGTATTCTTGGTAAACGGGTAAAATTATATCAGGGAGTCACCCTTGGGGCTTTATCCGTTTCAAAAAATATGGCCAGTACCAAAAGACATCCCACCATTGAAGATGATGTGGTCATTTATTCAGGGGCCACTATTTTAGGAGGAAATACCATAGTGGGTCATGATTCGCTGATTGGAGGAAATGTTTGGCTTACCCATTCCGTTCCCCCATATTCAAAAGTGTATCATGTTGCCGGATTACAGGTTACCGATCTTCAAGCCTGAAAACAATGGGAATTTTAGATTTAATAGGAAATACTCCATTGGTAGAATTAAGCAATTTAAATCCCAATCCAGGGGTTAAGATTTATGCCAAAATGGAAGGACATAATCCTGGAGGAAGTGTAAAGGATCGACCTGCATTGAATATGATTCAATCGGCCATAAACAGGGGTGAAATCCAGCCGGGTATGACCTTAATTGAAGCTACCAGTGGTAATACAGGCATTGCCCTTGCCATGATTGCTACCCTGTTCAAATTAAAGATTGAACTGGTTCTTCCTGCTAATTCCACCGAGGAAAGGGTAAAGACCATGGAGGCCTTTGGAGCGAAAGTGACTTTATTGGACTCTATTGAAAAATGCCGTGACTATGCCGAAGAAAAATCAAGGAATGGAGATTTTTTTATATTAAATCAATTTTCCAATCCGGATAATTACCTGGCTCATTACAAAACCACGGGGCCTGAAATCTGGAAGGATACAGACCAAAAAATCACTCATTTTATTAGTGCCATGGGGACAACGGGCACTATAATGGGAACTTCGAGGTATTTGAAGGAACAGAACCCCGGTATTCAAATCGTAGGGGTACAGCCAACAGAAAATTCTTCTATTCCTGGGATACGAAGATGGCCTGAAGCCTATTTGCCTAAGATTTATGATCCAAAAAGAGTGGATCGTATTATGGATATTTCTCAGGTAGAAGCCACCCAAATGAGCCGGATCCTGGCCAGGGAAGAAGGGATTTTTACGGGAATGAGCGGGGGAGGGGCTGCGGCCATTGCGCTTGCCTTAGCTAAAGAATTGGCGACAGGGGTATTGGTCTTTATTGCCTGTGATCGGGGTGATCGATACCTTAGTTCCGATTTATTCGGCTAATAAGTCTCCATTTCTTCTTTTTTTACTTAAATTTAATAAAATCCTAAACTACCTTGCTTTCCAATAAAGCCCAATATGCTCTTCATGCTTTAACCTATTTAGGTGAAAGATTTTCAGATGGACCCATTCCCATCCAGTTAATTGCCGAAAAAAGAAAGATACCTTATAAATTTCTCGAAGCTATCTTATTAGAACTTCGTAAAAATGGAATTCTAGGTAGTAAAGCCGGAAAGGGTGGGGGATATTATCTTATTAAACCCCCAACAGAAATCCTTTTAATTCAGATTATCAGGGCAAGTGAAGGACCGGTTGCCCTGCTTACCTGTGTAAGCAAAAATTTTTATGAACCTTGTCGAATTTGTCCTTATCTGGAAGAGGAATGTCCTATAAGGCAAACTTTTTTGGATATTCGAAATGCTACCTTAGGAGTATTGGAACATAAATCCTTGGCCGATTTAATTGCTAAAGGTAAAGAGAATAAGGTCGGTTAGTTTAGCCTACTGATAATTTTGGGCTGATGATCCTTCCTGAAATACTTCTTATCAAGGAACTATCGTTCCAGGATTGTCTCTTATCGATAAATTTCTTTATGGTATTGTACATATCGGCATGGGATACAGGCTTCATTAAAAAATCATCTAAACCGCAAAGAAATGCCTTCTCTTTGGAATCTTCCAAAACAGATGCGGTTAATGCAATGATAGGAAGGATTTTAAACTTTTCTTCGGGCAATTTTCGTATTTCCTTGGTGCTCTCATATCCATCCATAACCGGCATTTGCAAATCCATCAGGACTAAATCGTAATCTCTTACCTTAACCATTTCCAAGCCAATTTTCCCGTTTTCGGCAAAATCACATTCCACTTCCCATTGCCTTAAAATTACCTTGGTTAATAAGGCATTGATGGGATTATCTTCTACCACTAAAACTTTAATACCCTTCAGTATGCCCCCTTCAAATTTTAGTTTGTCCTTCTGACCATCCAGGTTTTGAGGAATATTTCTAAACTTTATTTTAAGGAAAAAGGTTGAGCCCTTATTTATTTCACTTTCCACCCATACTTCTCCTCCGAATAATTTGGCAAGTTTCTGGGTAATCGTTAATCCTAAACCAGTTCCCCCATATTCATGGTTCTTTTCTCCCATGTTCTGGGTAAAGCCTTCAAAAATCAGGTTCAGTTTATCTTTTTCAATTCCAATTCCTGTGTCCATAACCTCAAATAGAAGAGTGCTATGATCTACATCCTTGGTTGCCATACTAAGATTAATTACCACTTTCCCGGATGGAGTAAATTTTATGGCATTCCCCACTAAATTGGATAAAATCTGCTTTAATCGAATGGGATCCCCAATTAATACCTTCGGTATATCTTCATCCATCATAATCCGGAAAGAAAGGTTCTTTTCCTGGGCCTTTTGAATAAAGGCCATCCGAATTTTACTTAATAATTCCCTTGGGTTGAACTCAACCTCTTCTAATTTAATTTGTTCGGCCTCAATTTTACTAAAATCAAGGATATCGTTTAAAAGAATCAATAGATTTTCTGATGAGAACTTTAATATATTCAAATATTCCTGCTGATGGGGCAGGGGATCTTCCTGTAATAATAAATTGGTAAAACCAATTACGGCATTTAATGGTGTTCTTATCTCATGACTAATGGATGAAAGGAACTCGGATTTGGCTTTGGTGGCTTTTTCTGCATCGTCTTTTACTCGAATCAGATCCGCTTCTGCTTGTTTTCTCTCCGTTATAAATTCGGTTTTTATGATATAACCACCCAGGACATCTTTGCTTTCGTACCAGGGCTGGGCTTCCCAACGAATCCATTCCCAACGTTCATTGATTAACAGGAACTCCTCGTTATTTTCTTTAATGGGAGAACCGGAATCGATTGCTTTTTGTAATAAGGGACCCAGGCGCTCATTTAAGGAAGCAGAAACTTCAAAAAGGTTTTTTCCTAAAATTTTAACCGATTGAAGTTCATATTCTTCTATCCAGCGATCCGAGACCCGAATGAAATTTAAGTTTTTATCCAGTACGGCCAGGGCAATTGGGCAAGATTTAACAAAAGATTGAAATTCGTCGTAGGCATCCTGTTGTGAGGCCAATTCCTTCAAATCGAAATTTCCTTCCTGGTAATAACCAATTAATTTGGTTGCTCTTTGATTAGGGCCAAAAATTGCCCGGGCTACCGTGCTTATGGGTTTAACCTGTCCATTCGGGGTAATAATTCGAAAATTACAACCTACTGTTTTACCCTCCTGGAGACCCTGGTATAATACTTTTCTATAATTTTCCAGATCGTCTGGATGAATTTTCTTTTCCACCTCAGAAAAACCCGGCCCTTGAATATCTGGGTCAAATCCAAATAAGGTTAAGGCCTCCGTAGACCAAATATTGATCCCATTTCGTAAATCGGTGATCCAGCTTCCCTCATTTTTAAAATGACTATCAATAATGAACCGGTCATTCTGGCGAATCTTGTCTTCCATTTCCCGAAACTGGGTCACGTCCTGAATTATCCCAATCAGTTCATTGACCGGACCTGGTTGGTTTATTGGTTTTCCAGCAACCCGTATCCATTTCCATTCTGAACCACTGGAGAAATATGGAATTTCCAAATCAAAGGCTTCCCGGGTAAGAATAGCCTGCCGCATGGCTTTTCGAATGGTTGCATTGTATTCTTTGGGGAACAGACCAAGAATTTTATGGATACTCGTTAAATGTACGGACGCTAAATTAAATATCTGTCTGGATTCATCATCCCATCGTAACTGGAAAGGTGCTAGTTTTAAAGACCATGTGCCAGTATGGGACAACTTTCCCAATTCATTCTGAGGAATTTCAAGAAGTTTAGGAGCGGTTCCCTGATTGGGCTTTAAATGGGTAATATCCAAGATCATCCCTTCCCAAACCGCGTTTTCTTCCGCCATTCCAGGTCTTGCTTTAAAAGAAAGGGTAAGACTTTTGTTCCGAACCTTAAATTTCCCATTCCATTCCCATTGATTATTTAAGGCCTTTGCCTTATTCAGGGTAAAAATAAAAGAAGAAACAAAATCAGGTTGTACAAGGTTTAAAAATGATTCCTGCCTGCCATTAAAGGCATTGGCTTCAATGTCAAACATTTCCAAACATTCATCCTCGTTGGGGAACCCTATAGAAAATCCTTCTGAAAAAGTAAGCGTAAACCGGCAATAAGAAAACGGGTAATCATTTCGAAACGAAGGTACCTGGTTAAATAGGGAGTCAGATAGAAACATAGGGTAATCTCTAAAGGATTCTACGCAAGGGTATTAATAAGGTTACTGAAATTTGCATTTCTGTAGTTTAGAAATCTTAATTGTTAATAAATTGTTGATAAGTTATTAATAATTTTTGAAATTCCTCAAAAAATAAGGGAAAACCTTAATTATTATGATTTTGTAAATTGGCGAAGGAATGGATTAGGGAAACTAACTCGATTTTAAAGCATTTTTAGGCTTCGAGCTATTGGGCTTATACGGATTAGGAATCTTGCCAGATTCCTGGAAGGACTTTGTTCTTCGTAGGCATGCCACAATAGCCAGTTCAATATCATAGCCAATTAATAATATGCAGGAATTTAGGTACAAAAGTCCCATTAACACGATAAGGGTTCCCAGGGACCCATAAATTTTATTGTAACGACCAAAATGGGAAACATAAAATGCAAAACCCTCTGTAATGATCAGGGAAGCCAAAGCGGCTAGGGCAGCTCCTGCTGTGAAAAATGGGCGTTTATATTTTCTTCTGGGACCAAAATAATACAAAATAGCTATGCCAATGTAAAATAACATACCTACCAGGCTAATTTCTAAAAGAGTTAAGGACAGGGATCCAAATCCAGACTTTACAAAACTGCGAATTCCCAGAAACTTAATAATAGAATGGCCGGCAAAACGAATAAATGCGGCTATTAGCAATAATATGGTCAAACATAAGGTTAAAAAAAGGGCAATAATCCTTTTCGCAAAATAGGTTCTGGTATCTTTTCTATCGGTACTTTTATGAAAACCCGAAATCATGGTGGCCATGCCACTTGTAGAAAAATAAAGCGCTCCTAAAAATCCAAACGATAATAATCCACCATTCTTCTTAATTACCACCTCTTTCAAGGTTTCATTTGCGGCTAAATAGACATCCGTTGGCAAAATATAAAGGAATAAATTCATTACATTTTGCTGGAAGTTGGTAATAGGAATAAAGGCGATCAGGGTTAATAAAAATATAAGACCAGGGAAAATGGCTAATAAAAACTGAAAGGCTAATGCCGACGATTTAAGAAAGACATTTTCCTTCTGCACTTCGAAAAAGAAAATCTCAAGGAAATCATAAAGGCTCACGGAACCCAAAAAGGGGATAAATACATGCCTGGATCTTTCTACCAAATTTTGGTAAAACCTAAATTTTAAAAGATTTCGGTGAATCCAATTCATTAAGTAAAATTAGAATAAAGCAGATTTAGGGTAAAAGTATTCGAATTTAATTGGCCTCGGGAAAATAAGGTTGCAATGCCTTCAATAGGGGTTGGGGAGGAGGACAGGGTTTACCGGTTTTCATATTTACAAAAACCAGGGTGGTCTCTCCCAGATTTAATAATTCCCCTTCCTCATTATATATTTTATACTGAAAATAAATTCTGGCTTTTGGATACTGTATGAGTTGAGTATGAATTTTTAATAAATCATCGTACCGGGCTGGCTTAAGGTATTTGGAGTTCATCTCCAATACCGGCATCATAATGCCGGAATCTTCAAAACTCTTATAGGTAAGTCCCAGGCTTCGAATCATTTCCACCCTGCCTACCTCGTAAAACTGGGCATATAAACCATAATAAACAAATCCCATTTGATCAGTTTCACCATATCGAACCCGAAGGGTACAGGTATTTTCATACATAGAATTGGAAAATTAATGAATGTTTCGTGCATTCATAGCATCATGAAATTTTCGTGCATTCACTAAATGTTCTTTTTCGGTAACGGCAAAGGCATGGTATCCGGAAAAATCATCCTTCGCACAAAAATACATATAATCCGTAGCAGGACTGTTTAAAACGGCATCAATAGCCTGACGAGTGGGCATGGTAATGGGGCCTGGAGGTAATCCAGTGTACTTATAGGTATTATAGGGAGAATCTTTTGATAAATGTTTAAGATTTACCCTCCGTATGGTAAAATCTTGGTTGGCAAAAACCACCGTAGGATCTGCTTCCAATCGAACACCCTTTTTTAGCCTATTCAGGTAAACCCCGGCAATAAGTCCCATATCGGAGGGTTTATTACTTTCCTGGTTTACAATGGAGGCAAGAACAAGGGCCTGAATGGGGCCCAGTCCTCTTTGTCGGGCTTGCTCCGTCCGGGCATCTGTCCAAAACCGGTGAAATTCTTGTAACATTCTGGCCACGAACTGATTCGCATTCGTATTCCAGTTAAATTGATAGGTATTGGGTATAAATAAACAATAAAAATTTTCATGATTAAATCCATTTGCTTCGGCAAGAGAATCTGAAAGGATGAGTTTCATGATGGATGCACTATCGGCTTCCAAATGATGGCCCACAAAGGAGGCCAGGTTTTCCCGAAGGCGAAGATCATGCAAAATGAGCTGTACGGGTGTTTGCTGTCCCAGGGTGATTTTTCGGAACAATTGTTTATAACTCATTCCATCCTGAACCTCATACTTTCCGGGTCTTATTTTTGAAAAATGAAGAAATTTTGCGGCAAGGGAAAAGTTTCCCGTATCAGAAATAAAGCCTGATTTTAATAAATTCAATTTCAAATCCTCCAGGCCCGAATGGGTTGGGATGTAAACAAAATCTTTTCCACCTCCAGGAGTATGAATTTCAGCCCCGTAAAACTTTTCATAATAGGAGTAGGCTATTAGAAATACCATAAGGGCTAAAAGACCTAAAATGGGGATAAGAAGTTTTCTTTTCACTTTTAAGAATATCTATATATTAATTGGTCTTTTGTTCTAAAATCACGTTGATTACGGAACCCTGGCTTACTTTTGCCAAAGAATCTGTACCACGGGCAGGAATTTGTTCTACAATTTTAGCAAAATTTGAATCCGTTATAATTCCCCTATAGGTAACCGAACCCAATACCAATTGAGAACCCCGAACCGCAAACCGGGCTTCATCCAAACGAAGTCCAATCAAATTGGGTAAAAGAACCATATTGCCGCCTAATCCATCGCCCAATAATAAGCTCACCTTAGAACCTTTTGGAATGGATTCTCCTGAGGACAACTTTTTACCCTCAAACCTCACCCCTAAAACCAAGTCCTTGGCTATATCCGGTACATAGGTTATACTATCAATATCCAATCCAATTCCTTTTAAATTCGATTCAAATTCCTTGAACGGGCGATCCTCAAAAGAAGGTAAATGAACCAGTGGAGCAGAAAATTTTACCAGAGTAAGATAAATCGTTCTATTCTCTTTTACCATTTCTCCGGCGGCCGGATTCTGATCCAATATTTCCCCTCCTTTTTTCCCAGCCCGGAATACGGAGTCGATACTCACATTGAATTTCATAGACTCAAGGGCTTTGATGCCCGATGTCATATCCTGTCCAATTACACCGGGAACCCTAATTTCTTCTCCATGATGGGTGATAAAATCCAGGCTTTTAAAAAAAGCAAAAAAAATTAAAGCAATAAAAACAATACCTAATCCAATATTCAAAAAAAAGTACCGGCTTTTCAAAAAGGAGATAAAAGGATTCCGATTCATTTTCAGGAATGTATTTGAATTTTTTTTAACTGATTATTCTGACCAAATTCTACAATTTTCTCAATAAAATCGAATGGTTTATACCCATTTAATGCGGCCTGATGAAATATGGCGGTAGCGGGTGTCATTCCCGGAAGTGAATTTGCCTCAATAATGATGGTTTCCACCTTTCCATCCTCAAAGATTCGGACAAAGGCATCTATTCGGCAATATCCTACAATGCCTAATAGCTGGGCTGTTTTTTTCAAATCCTTCTGAACCCATTGGGATATTCTCTTCTGTTCCAGGGGATCGGAAGAATACCTGGGAGGAGTAATATTTTGCCCTTCACCAGCCAGGAACTTCTCTTCCAGACTTAAAATGGCTTTACCCGCCAGGGCTTCGGAAGGTTCAAACATCTCAAACTCGAGTTTCCCTTCCGAATTTATATGGGTAAGTAGCCCCCCGGTAATCTCCATAAAGACCTTGGCCTTTCCTTTCGAAACTAGTTCCTCAATGAGCAGGACATTTTTTTGAGGCAATTCGTCTTTGGCATGAAGTCGTAGGGTATCCAGAGAGTTTTGGGGAACTTCTACCCGATCTCTAAATAACATCTCTGCATACGCTGTGAATTCCTGTCGATTATTGATTTTAACAACGGCCGAGCTACAACCATCATCGCTGGGTTTGGCAATAAAGGGATAAGGAAAAGCCTTTTCTATTGCATCCAAAACCGCTTCAGGATGTTCCAACCAATCTTTTTTTACCAGAAGAAAATGATGGGGAACCAAAACACCATTCCGGGAAAGCAATTCATTGGTTAAAAACTTATCAATAGTAAGCCTGGAACTTTCTACCCCGGAACCATTATAAGGAATACCAAATTCTTCCAGGGAGGATTGAATTTCCCCATCCTCGCCGGGTCGTCCATGTAAGGCAATAAAAACGAAATCTAGTTCCTTTTTCATTCGGGTAAAATCCCATCGCTCAGGTTTTGCCAGGCTTTCGCGCAAAGAAAACTTTTCAATTATAGGTTCTGCCTTTCGAATAATCGATTCAATTAAGGGATGAACCTGGAAGGATTTGATTTTTTCACGGATATCATCGGCATTATCTTTTAAAAGAATATTAATAGGAATCTTGTAAAATTCATTTTCTCCTGGCTTTCCGGCCAGGAATATAGGAACCGGTTCATAGCCAGCCGAGGAAGAGAATTTTTCAAATATATTCCGACCACTTTCCACCGAAATATGCCTTTCAGAGGAATAGCCCCCAAGAATAATACCCACCTTTATTTTTTTCCTATTATCCAGTTTTCTTTCCTGCAAATTATGATCTAAATTCCGGATAATGGATTCAAAATAAAGCGGATTGGTAGAATTCTTCTTTCTGGATTCTAAGGAAGTATAGATAATATACGTGATAAACTGGGAGGGATTTAAACCTATTTCAGCCGCTTGATGGAAAAAAAAGGAAGAGGGCAGCATTCCCGATGTGGTATTGGGATCATTCAGAAAAATTTCCACTTTCTTATCCAAAAATCCGTCAATTCTGGCATAAACATTAAAGCCAAGATCCAGGAAAAGCTTTTCACAAGCCGTAGAAATTTTCTCTATAGTGGAGGGTAATTCATCTATGGGGGTAACCTTATTCGATAAACCGGGAAGGTATTTAGATTTATAATGGAAAACCTCGTCGGGCTTTTTTATTTCGGTGGGAGGGAGGGCAAGAGGAGAACCATCCAGGTTTTCAATGACAATACAGGAAAATTCTTTCCCTTCCACAAATCCCTCAATAAGGATCGTATTCTCGGAGTCCAGGCTCTTTATTTGGATATGGTCCTTTTGGGTGTTTTGAAAAGTATGATGTATGCTTGCCCTGAGGTCCTCATTATGGTAAATAATTCTTCCTTCAATTTCAGAAGGTAGACCCGGTCCTTCTCTATAATCTATTAAGTGACGAATAATTTCATCCTGATTTCCTTGAAGCCAATCCTGTTTAGTTAAGGTTTCAATAAATAGGGTTTGATTTACCAGGTTCTGGAATGTATTAAAGGAATCCTCATGCAAAATATGAATGCCAATGGAAGAGCCCTGGTGACCCGCCTTTAATACAAGAGGAAGCCCAATTTCATTTTTACATTCCAGGTAAAAATTTTCCTGGTTTGTTGATTGCCAAAATCCAGAAGAAATGACTTTGGTGGGTGGTATTGGGAAACCATATAAACTCATTAAACCTTTTTGAATTCCTTTATCCATCCCTATGGCAGAAGAAATAATTCCCGAACCTGAATAAGGTATTTTTAACCATTCCAACAGGCCTTGAATTCTCCCATCTTCCCCATTGGCTCCATGCAAGGCTAAAAAAGCAAAATCAATATAATCCTTTAAGTCTTCCAGTTTTATGGGCTGCCCTATTTTCTTAAGAGGTTCCGAATCAGGATGGGCCGATTTTAAGTATTCCAAATCCAAAGAATCAGTATCGTAGAAATCCCGGATACTTCCCTTATAAATATAGGACCATTCCAGGATGCATATATTTAAAAATGGGTCAATAAATATGGGTACAGGAGTAAACAAGGATTTATCCAAATTATCATATATAGTTCTACCGCCAGCAAAAGAGACTTCTCTTTCCCTTGAACTACCCCCAAAAAAGATTCCTATTCTCATGACGATAAAAATAATTGAAAATCTTAGCTTTTAGGTCATTTTAGATCAGAACACAGGCCTAGATTTTTTAAACTCTTATTTTTCCAGTTTTATTATTAATTTTGAGGCATAATCTTCAAAAGAGCATTCGGCTCCGGACGATTTATAAAGAAGAGGGGAGAGATTAGGCTCATAGAACCTCTGGCAACCCGATTGTAAAATCAAAGGTGCCAAAACCTAACCCAATATTGGGAATTATAAATAAGAGAAAAACAATGAATATCCACCTAACAAGACCTTTTGCTGTACACCCCAATCTTTTTGGGGCTTGTTCATTTTACCTGCGCTCTAAACTTTCCGGTTATTCTATTTGATAGGATCTTAAAATTTCCATATCCCATCATTTGAACCATTTTCCATGAACCAAACGTATCAATATCCTTATCCATTTACTTTAGAATCCGGGAATGCATTACCCGAATTAAGCATAGATTATACCTTTCACGGGGAATACAAAGCCGGCGTATCAAAGGTAATATGGGTTTGCCATGCCCTTACGGCCAATTCTGAGGTATTTGACTGGTGGCCTGGGTTGTTTGGAGAGGATTCCTTTTTTAATTCCAGCAATTATTTTATTGTTTGTGCCAATATTTTAGGTTCCTGTTATGGGACCACAGGCCCTTTATCCATTAACGTAAATACAGGTCGACCCTATTTTCATGATTTTCCTGAAATAACCATCCGGGATATGGTTAGGGTTCATAAGATCCTAGCCGATTATTTATCCATTCAGGAAATCCATTTATTATTGGGCGGGTCTTTGGGCGGTCAACAGGCTATGGAATGGGCTATATTAGAACCAGAAAGAATAAAAAAACTAAGCTTACTGGTAACCAATGCACGTCATTCGCCCTGGGGCATTGCCTTCAATGAATCACAGCGAATGGCCATTGAAAATGATCCAAGTTGGAAATTAAACACAGAAAAAGCCGGATTGGAGGGGATGAAAACGGCCCGATCCATTGCCTTATTAACCTATAGGAATTATAGAACCTACCAGGAAAAGCAATTGGATCCTGACGATCATTTTATCAAAGAGTTTAAGGCATCTACTTACCAGCGTTATCAGGGATTGAAACTTGCCAGAAGGTTTAATGCCTTTTCGTATTGGCATCTAAGTAAATCGATGGATAGCCATAATATTGGAAGAAACCGGGGAGGGGTATTGGAAGCATTGAAGAAAATTACTTGTCCATGCTTGGTAATCGGTATAAGTTCCGATATATTATTTCCCATCGAAGAACAGGAGTTTTTATATAAAAACTTACCCAATGCCCAACTGGCTGTTTTAGATTCCTTATACGGGCACGATGGATTCTTAATTGAGACCCCCATCTTAAGTCGGGTTCTAAAAGATTATTTACTGGATAATTAATTGGATAAACCATTTAAATAATCTACCTTTGCCGATTCATAATTAAACATACACTTTAATATTATTCAGGTAATGTATTTAAGTAAAGAAATTAAAAAGGAAATTTTTAAGAAACACGGGTCAGGAGAGCAGGATACTGGATCTTCCGAAGGACAGATCGCCTTATTTACCCATAGAATTGCCCATTTAACCGAGCATTTAAAAAAGAATAGAAAAGACTTTTCCACTCAGTTATCCTTACAGAAACTGGTAGGTAAGCGTCGTTCCCATTTAAACTATTTAATGCATAACGATATTGAACGGTATAGAGCGATTATTAAAGAATTAGATTTAAGAAAATAAGTCCAAAACTTTATCGACAAAAAGAAAGCTTGCTTTGGCAGGCTTTTTTTGTTTAAAATCCATTATATAATTAGCATCAATTCCCCAAGTCTACTCGTAGACAGATAGAATGTATAGTTTCAAGTACCTACCGGAATGAATACCGGTAGGAACCCAAAAAACTAATTACACATTTGTTTGTAACAAAATCGTAGCCATCCATTTTTTACCCATTATCTTTCTACAAAAAAGAGAACAGAACGCATTAATGACCAATACCCATGGGCGCACGGCCTTAAAAGAACCCCAAGAATATTTTGAGATAGGGGAGAACCAGTATCATTTTATGGCAATGGAAGACACCAAAATGCTTTTCCGGAAAATGAAAGGTATGAAAACCGGGGAAATGAAAGATCTTTTAAAATCCATTGTGGAAGAACTAAAAGAACATCCCATTACCGGCTACCTATTTAAGCTCCTAATTGAAAAAGCCGATTCCAAAAAGAACCTTGAAATGAGTACCGCCATCAAAGAAGTTGCTAAAAAACTGGAAATTAAAATTCTACGTTTGGAAGATATTTCGAAATAATTTAGGGATTTTTAAACAGGAACCGCTATAAAAAAGGCCCGGGAACCATCTGAACCCGGGCCTTCACAAACAATTAAACTATTATAAATTCCTTGGGTATTAGGGCAAAATGGTTATCACCGAAAAACTGGTGGGGCTAGTTGCGGTGGCGCCATTTACTATGACTCGCACAGGGCCGGTAGTAGCGCCGGAAGGCACTGTCACACTGAGTGAGGTAGAACTTGCAGCGCTTACCGTTGCCTGGGTATTATTAATATAAACCGTATTCGCGGAAGGAGAAGAACCAAAATTTTTGCCAAGGATATTCATTACTGTACCAGGCGATCCTGCAGTTGGAACGATTCCCGTTATTACTGGGGCTGAAGATCCGCTGGTATTGGTATTGGACTTCTTACAAGCGGTAAAAAGTACTAGAACCAGGAGAGAGGTTAATAGAATAGCTTTCATGAGATTTTTTTTTGAGTTGTGAATATTTTAGAAAATCAATACTCAAAGTTTCAAATCATGAGGTCATGGAACAATACTTAATTTGTAGTAGAGGGTTTCCAATAAATTTATTTATCTTATATCCTGTTTAATTAAAATTGAAAAAAAAGGAGAAAGGGATAGTTAATTTATCATTATTATCTATGGTTAAATCCTCATTCCGCATTTCCCTATTAATTTTTCTACTGATAATTGGACATGTATCCTATTCCCAATCCTATTCGTTGGATACCCTAATTCGGGGTATCCGCGCAAATAAGGAACCTGAATTACAATATCAATGGATTTTAAAATTAGAACCCTATTATCAAAGTATAAATAAGGATAGTTTGGGAGCTTATTTAGCCCAATTAGATAAAATTTCAAAAGCCAATCCCGGTCATTATATCCATGAAAATACCGATTTACTTAGAATTGAATATTGTGTACGAATAGGCGAAACCCAAAGGGCCCTTAAAATAATCGATTCCATTTTAAGCCGTTTATCCATAAAAAATACCCAAAAAAGAGAATTATACTTTAAGCTCTGTGCTCTTAAAGCCGATTGTTTCGGGGATGCTAATAATTATTCGGAATCCCTACAACAATTATATACTTTAATTAATCAGGCCGAGTATTATGGTGATTCTTTGGTTATGGCCAAAAATATGAGCACCATAGGGGTGATTGAATATAATTTAAATCATATTCCGGAGGCCTTTAGCTGGTATTATAAATCCTTACATTATTTTCATAATGATCCCAATAGCCCCTTAGCTGGGGTTACCTATATAAATTTGGCTGAAACCTATCGATGGGTAGGAAAGCTGGATTCATCCGATTATTGTATTCAGAAGGCTATTCCAATTTGTCGTAAATCTGGAAATTTATTTTTTATTGCCAATGCCTACCGGGTTTTAGCGAATATTTACAGGGATCGAAAGGAGTTTTCCAAGGCAGAAAAGACCATGATGGTTTGTATCGAAATGGTTCAAAGAATTGATGGAGACCTTCCTCTTTCTAATGAAAAACTGGCCTTAGCCGGTATTTATTTTAAGGCAGGTGAATATAAAAAAGCGATCTCAATACTTGAAAAAGGAATAAGCATCGTGGACCAGAACCAGAAGAATAATAAAAATGGAAATGAATACGAATTATTAAAAATATCGGGGTTGGAAACCCTATCAAAATGTTATAGTAAGATTGGAGATGATAAGCATTATGAAAACACCCTATTAAAACTCCTGGAAAGTAAGGATTCTTTTTATGCGCATAATTCAGCCAGGGAATTGGCCCAATTACAGGCCCAATATGAACTGGAAAAGAAGGAAAGTACTATCGCCAAACAAAAACTGGCAATAACACAAAAGAATTATCTTTTTTATGGTTCCATTTTATTTCTAATCCTCTTTTCTTTTGTTATTTATCTCAGTTTTAAAAATTATCAGAGAAAGCAAAAATTAAATCTTCAAAGGGTCCTTGAAGAGGAAAAACGATCTGCTGCGCAATCCATTCTTGAGGCAGAGGAAAAGGAAAGGTCAAGAATTGCCGCTGATTTACATGATAATATTGGCGCCTTTGCCACGGCCATTCGGGCCAATGTAGAGAAAATTATGGATAGTGGTATGATAAGAAGTACTTCCGATTTATTGAATCTTCAACAAAATTCCATAGAAATAAATAATTCCCTTAGGGATACCATTTGGGTATTGAACAAGGACAATATTGGTTTAGTAGAAATTAGTGATCGAATAAAAAATTACATTCAAAAACTGAAACCAAGTTATGAGCATGTCGAATTTTCTATCCAGGAAGAAATTGAAAAGGATATTCCTCTAAGTTCTAAAACAGCCCTAAACCTTTTTAGAATTATACAGGAATCTATCCATAATGCCTTAAAACATAGTGAGGCAACCCATATTGGCATACGTTTTATTTCCAGAGGAAAACTGAACATTTTAATACAGGATGATGGAATCGGGATGGAGACCGATCAAACCCTGAATTCCGGTAATGGCATTCGAAATATAAAGGATAGAGCCAGAGAAATTGGATTTAAATTTGAATTATTATCGGCTAAAGGCCAGGGAACGCTATGGAAATTGGAAAGTACTATAAACTGATTATGGTTTAGTAATTTCTAAAAATTCAATTTTATACCTTAAACCCATTACTATGAGGACCCGAGTAGGTTTGGTAGATGATAATCGACTAAATAGAAATACCCTAGCAGGTAAAATAAAGGAGTTTGATGATATTCAATTGGTTTTAACCGCTATTAGTGGAGATGATTGTTTAGAACAAATTAAAAATCAGCGATTGGAAAACCTTCCGCAGGTTATTTTTATGGATTTGGAGATGCCGGGCATGGATGGAATTCAAACCACAAGAATTTTAAGGTCTTTTTATCCCGATATTTTTATCCTGATTTTAACCATTTTTGATGATTCTGAGAAAATTTTTGAGGCCATTCAGGCGGGAGCCCATGGATATATGTTAAAAGATGAAACCTCCTCAGGTCTTCATCAGGCTATTAAATCGGTAATAGAAATGGGGGGAGCCCCTATGAGTCCTGGAATTGCGCGAAAAGCCCTGCAATTACTTAGCCAATCTCCAGCAAAATTCTTGGAGAAATTACCCGAGGAACATTGGATGGATTCCTTGCTTACGGAAAGAGAGAAAGAGGTATTATCCCTTACTGTAAAGGGCTATGACGCCAAGCGAATTGCAGAAATTTTAAGCATTAGTTTCCTAACCGTACGGAAACATATAGCCAATGTTTACCAGAAACTCCATGTTAGAAGCCGTTCCCAGCTCATCGCATTAGGCCTAAAAAACCACCTGGATTCCTAAATAGAGGTTAGGTATCCTTTTTTCTGGAAAATCATTTCCCTTCCTAATAAATTCCCAAGCTCGCCGCACAAAAGCAAGAAAGTTCTATACTGCAAATTCCACTAGTAATTTGCCGATAAAGGAGGAATCTAGTCTTAATGGAATAGGGGCTGAATATTCATTTTCGGATTGGTATAAAGCACATACCAATTATCAAATCGATACAGTTTTCCCATTATAAGAACCGGTTCGGCCACATATTTTAAAACTTCTTTATTTATGGTTTCGCCATTGGGTCCTAAAAGCATGGCATAATCCATTTTTCCATCTCTTCCCCGGAAACTAACCATAGGCATGATTCCTCCTCCAATGCAAAGAATAGCACAGGACCTATGCGGTTTCCCTTCACCGGGATTCATAGCGCCTAAATAACATTTAGTATCAATAATTTCACCAATTAGAGAGGAATCACCTAATTTTACCAGTGCGGCCTTGGGAATTTTATTTTCCTGGAGAAGCATCTTAACAGAGGAAAAACCATTACTTAATTCCATGGCAGTAGTATTCCCTCGTTCAATAACGGCCCCATTTACTAATGTGGTGTATTTTTCCGAATCGAATTTCTTTTTCATCGAAGCCACAATTCCATTTGCCCCAAATTTTGAATCATTCACCAGGGGATAGGTTTTTATAATAGGACTCCCATTTCTATCCTTTCCGGAAATGGTTCTTATACCTGGAAAAGGAAAGGAGATTAATTGTCCCTTAATATCCTTTAAATGATCATAATCAAAGGAGGAATGGGCAATATGCCTTATTTGACTGGTGAATCCAATGGACACCAATAAACCTAGGGCAAATAGTCCAAAGGCAAACCGGTTTACAAATTGCAAAATGGATGGATGGTTAGTATTACTCCATCCAATAAAGAAAGGCGTAGTACTAGTATGATCCTTTTCTTCCAATATGGCTGGACGAACCGCGGTGCCTTCAGGAAGTGCCACTGGATTTATAAAAATCGATGGACCCTTTAGTTTTAATTCATAAGTGGCCAGTTTCTCTGTAAAAGGGGCAGGAGCACAACCATCTTCCGGTTGGTATTGGTACCCATGCCATGGACAGGTAATGCATCCATCCACAATTTTTCCTTCCCCTAAAGGGCCGTTCTGATGTTTACAAACATTATGTACCGCACTTAGTTTGTTCCCATAGCGAAATATGGCCACTCTTTCTCCATCTATTATAGCCATTTTTGCTCTGGAATCTTCTATATCACCGGCTTCACAAACATAAATCCAATTCGCTTCATCCATTTTATTTTGATGGTGGTCAAACCGCCATTCTTTAATGCCTGCCAGTATATGGACCGTGGCAAGTATAACCAGACCAAACATTAGCATGAGAAAGATCATGGGACTATTTTCCAATTGAATAATTCCCAACATAACATGCATAATAAGAAGGGAATAGGCTAGGTAGACCAACATATGAATCCCTTTCCAAACTCTTGGACTTAAGTGATTTAACCAGAAATCATGGCTGGTAAAAGCCATAATCATTAAAATAATATAGGCCAAAAAGCCCAGGGTCTGAAAAGGGAAATATATTAGAGATTCATAATGGGTATTTCCCAAGCAAAGGGAAATTAAGGGATGTACATAACCACCGGTATGAAACCAGATCAAACTAAGAACAGCATGCACCGAGGCAATAAAAAACATGGTAACCCCTAAATGCCTTCGGTTATAAAGAAGTGGAAGAAATTTGGGTTGTAAACGGCAAATGGGTCCTATCAATAAAATAAAATGTAATAGGATAATGGCCAGGGTTCCAAAAGCCCTGATTAAAATGGTAACGAATAGTAATTGGGGAAAAAATAAAAGAGTAAGTATCAGGAAACCAGATAAATAGATTACTATAAAAGTCCAGAGAAAGATATCATATCTTTTTTTGAAAGGATTCCAGGAAACCGGAACATAGGCATTACTCATTCTGGAAGTATTTAGTTTGGAAGGTGGGGTATTCGTATATAAGCCAGGATACTAAGACCGAGTATAACCAGGGCGATTAAAATCCAAAAAATAAGATGATACTTTCTATAAGGACCTATCATGCCGAATTCTTTTTAAAAAGCACGAAAGGCCATAAAAGTACACATCCGGGAAAGATGATTAGTTTCACCCCTCGTGTCAAATGTTTATTCCAGGTATTTTTTCGAAAAAAAACAGTCCATATTGCCAAAATGAATCCCAGCAATAGGTATAGATATAGGAGGTAAATGAAAATCATTTCTTCAGCGTATCCAAACTAAGTAAATGTTTCTTGATAATGTCAAAATGCTGCCAGGGAATAAAATGATTGGCTCCTGGAATAATAATCACCTGGATATTCTTATTGTCGGATAATTTTTTTTTTCCATAATCCACATTTTTAACGGTAACCAGAGGATCCTTGTCTCCATGAATAAAGGTTATGGGCATATTAAGTCTTCCATAACAGGAATCCATCATATAGAGATCTTTCTTGAAATAATATATCTCCGTATTGCTGGTACGTAATGCCCCGGGAACCAAGTATTGAAGAGGATTGCCAACAAATATTCCCCTCCATTTTTCAATGGGTTCATCATAGGGAGAAATGGATCCCGCCAGAATGGTTAGGCTGGTAAAGGTTTGCGGATGATCCTGGGCAATTTTCACCAAAATAGGACCTCCTAAGCTATGACCAATTAGATGCATAGGTTTTCCATTGGATTCATGCGCAATGACCTTATAAATCAATTCTGCATCGGTATCCAGGTGATACGCCTTACCAAAATTACTGTACCCAAACCCGGGTCGATCTACGGCAATGATCCTAAAATGTTCCCGAAGATTGGTATCCATTAAATAGGTTTTAAAAGCATCCCAAGACCCCGGCGATCCATGAATAAAGAAAAGAGTCGGTAATTGATCACTCCCGGTTTTAACATAATGAAGAAAAAAGTCCCCGACATTGAAACTGCAAAATTCTGCAGGAATTTTCTTATCAATAAATTCCTTTTTCGCTTTTCTATCTGTCATTCGCATATGAAAGCAGGATTCAGAAAATAAAATCCACGTTAAAAGCAATAAGATTGGAATCCATCTTTTTCTAAACCTCATTTTCTTAAAATTTACCTGATCCTAATTAATTAATTTTTTAGAAAAAGAGCATGGCCATCCGGATCCTGAACGACAAATGATTCCAGTTCCTTCTTTTCCCCAATTCGGGTGTAATTTAAAAAATGATAATGCTCTTTTTTCAATTTTTGATAAATATCCTCTAAATGATCGGTCTTAAGGGCAATTTGCCAATACCAGATATCCGACATTTTAGTATCCTTTGGATAAGGCTTCCCTGGGCCGGGAACCAGGTATTGTAAAAACTCTATACCAAGGCTGGATCCGGCCCGTAAACCAGTAATATGTAGGCTGGCACCTTTTACATTACTTAAATTCATTTGTTCAATGCCTTTATTCCAGCTATCCCCTTTGCGGTTTATACCCAAAATATCCCTGTAAAAATGTAAACTCTTTGAAGTGCTCTTAATCCCTATAGCGGTATGATCAATTCCTAAAAATATATTCCCGGAACTATCCTGCCATTTCTCCTGACCCTTTCCTTTTGGGAAATAGATCAGTTCAAGGTCATGGTGATCAGGGTCATGAAAATAAAAGGCGCGGATGCCGGCTGCGGCCCTATTGGATTTGGGAATGGTTTGAGGCACATTACTGATCTGGCTCACCATTTTTTCCTTTAACAAGGCATAGGCCTTATCCATATCACTGACCACGATAGCAATATGTTGAAAATATAGATCATTGCTTTTCATATTTCCGGGAATTGGTCTTCCTTTCTTCCTGAGGTATTGGGTAAGCAGGAGGGTTTCATCTCCCAATTTCAATTGAACCCTTCTATAATTTGAATTGGTGGTCGAATCGTCGCTGATAATTTTAAATTGTAATAAATCGGTATAGAAACGAAGCGATTCGTCCATTTTCCTCACGGTGATCCCTACGGATTCGACCTCCCTGACCTGGGAAAAAGCATTTAAATGGATAAAAAAGGAAAATATGATGAATAGCAAGGGAAGAATCCTATTTTTTTTCATGGTATAAATCTAAACTGGTTTATTTTAAAACTTCATTTATTAAATGCTCGGAAACCCTTAGGGCATTGGCCGCAATGGTTAAAGAAGGATTAAATGCTCCGCAACTTGGAAAAAAACTAGCATCCACAACATATAAATTGGTTACATCATGGGCTTTGCAATATAAATCCAATACCGATTTTTCTGGATCAATACCAAAACGAAGGGTGCCGTTTTGATGGCTCATGCCCGAGATATCCAGGTTATACCCATTCCAAACGGTATCTTTAAACCTTTCGTCCAATTTTCCCAGTTTTTCAAATATTTCCTTCAATTTATTTTTCAGCCGTTCGTAAGCACCTAGATTGGTAGGGGTGTAGAAAACCTTTATTTTCCCTTCTGGATTTAAGGTAACCCTGTTTTCAGGAATGGGTAGATCCTCGGCTGTTAACCAAAAATCGATCGCCATTTCCCTTAATTCTTCATAAGTTTTACCGGGGAATAAATCCTTCCCTAGAAAAAGTATCGTTTCAGGATCATTTTTACCCATTAACTGAATTTCACCCAAAGGCAAGGCACTATTATCGGCATGATGGTAAAAATCGGCCAGGCCAAAGCTTTTTTGAAAAACCGTTCGGTTTTTCATTTTGGTAAAGGCAACCAAACAACCATTATGATGCAACATTAAATTTCTACCAACTTGTCCACTGGAATTCGCCAACCCATTTGGATGTTTTTCATTCGAGCTTCTTAATAATAAAGCGGCAGAGTTCACAGCCCCACATCCTAAAATCACCAATCCACCTTCAAAATGGGTTTCTTTTCCATTCACATGAGCAAGAACTCTGGTGATGGTTTTTCCATCCTCGCTGGTTTCCAGCCTATCCGCATAGGCATGGGTGATCAGGGTAACATTAGGATAATGTAAAACCTGTTTTAAACCAGAATTATACCCATCGGACTTGGTATCAGTAGGATCCGGATATCCGTCAAAGTTTTCTAATACCACCGGAGGTTCGTTCTTATCCATATCCTGGGGAAATTTAAAGGCCATGGGTAGGGGGAAAGGATGTAATTCCAATGATTTCATTTTTTCTACCAGCGAATGAATATCTGGCTCATATTCCAATGGGGGTAGGGGATAAGGGACCTCGGTAGGGGGCTCCGTTGGATCCACCCCACGCAATCCATGAACATTATACATTTTTTCCGCCTCGGTATAGTACTTTTCAAAGGCTTCATATTTCAGGGGCCATTCGGGAGAAAAGCCACCATAATGCTCTACTTTCTCAAAATCGGATTCCCGGAATCGAAAAAGGGCAGCTCCATAAACTTTACTATTCCCACCCACATTATAATGAATAAAGGGTTTAAAGGGCTTATCATTTTTGTCCAGCCATTCTTCCTGGGGTCTGTATTTTCCTTCCACCATTACTTTTTGAGGATCCCAATTATCTTTCTCTTTTGGAATAAAACCACCCCTTTCCAGAATTAATAGGCTCTTTCCGGTTTTTGCCAATTGGGTTGCCATGGTACTTCCCCCAATTCCGGTTCCAATTAAAATAATATCGTATTTCATAAGGTTTGCTTGATTTTCCTAGTT
>Ga0209067_10000067_pt1 | contig 70664 bp, 52 predicted proteins | sample ColStrG_CSR_2013_FD_187199 | JGI IMG/M metagenome (GOLD analysis project Ga0209067, IMG submission 187199) | Freshwater sediment microbial communities in response to fracking from Pennsylvania, USA - Cold Stream Run_MetaG_CSR_2013 (SPAdes)... | ecosystem: Environmental > Aquatic > Freshwater >...
GTGACGGAATACAACAGCGAGCGGCCTCATGAATCCCTGAATAACCTGACGCCGGAAGAATATCGGCTGATGGCTGAGAAACCGGAAATCTCAAAAAGTGTGTGGAACTAAAACGGGTCTGTTTACATCAGCACAGGCTGAGAGCATTTATTACTATCTACACCTGAGTGGAACGTGTCGGGAAGATGAATGTTGGGTGCTGCCAGGACTTAGTTACTATACATATAGATAGGGAGTAACATAATCATCCCTGACATGATTGCTGTAACCATTTTTTAGGGAACAGACAGAGATTTATCTTTATATACGAGTTTCTTTCATGAAAACTTCATAGCACCCAGGCCATAGAAGACAACTTATGAAGGCCATCATATATCACGTCACAGGGCAACCGATTGTCATAAATGACTATTTACTCCGCAAAATTACTATAAAAAGTGGCCGAATTGATGGTTAAGCCTTATCTGAGTCAATAATGCCTTTGTAAAGCTCAAGCAACGACAAATCATTGATGAAAGCATTAAATTCCATATCACCACTCAGCGAAAACTTTTTCATTACATTGTACTTATGAGCATAGATCGTCTTAGCTGAAAGATTGAGACGTTTAGCTGTTTGACCCACACTATACCCTTTCTTTAAAAAACTCAGCACCTGCAACTGGACTACAGTAATACGCGCAAAATCACAATGTGAGCAATCGGAAGGTAAAAAACCTTTTATGCTATCCTGACTCTCTAGCCAGAATCGGATGATTTTTTCGGAAATATCAGAGACAGAATCGCTGCGTGAGATAATAATTAAAGAACGATAGCATACAGGCAGTTGCTCCGTAATGATGTCGCTTACATCCTCAACAAACACCATTATAATACTACCGGGCTTCCGATCCCGATAGGCAGGTTGACACATATAGAGACGCCACTGAGCAACACTAATCAGAATGATGTCCGCCTGGCGTAAGCTTTGCGTATTATAAGCTGATAAGAACTCTACAGAGGCATCAGATAACAGTGCTTCCTCAATAATTTTTGAGATGCCCAGCCGAAAGAAGTAGTTTTCATTTGTACAAACGACTTTAAAATCCATTTTTGCCTTAAGCATCTCAAAAGTTGTAATAAAAAACTAATCAGATAAATTTTCCATTAACCAGGGTCAGTTCACCTTTTTCCTTTAACTCTTTCAGTACTCTGCAAATGGAACTTTTAGAAAGATGCGAACTATTTTCAATCAGGTAAAGTGCTGAAAATCGCTTCTTTAGGTGCGGTGGCAACTTTTCCCAACGACCAATTAAAGAAATCACCTCATCATGAGAGTTACTTTTAGGCAGCTGAATGTAGTTCATCAGGTCAGAGTACTGGCCAGATAGAATGGACATTGCATCATTGAAAAGTTCTTTCTCAAATACCAACCGCCAGAACACATCGTAATCTATGAAGCTGACCTTTCCATAATCAATTCTTTCCAGATAGACGGGGGGTTCATCGAGTGCTGGAGTAACCCCAACAACAAAGGGAGCTGATAAGATATTCAATACCTTATTTTCGCTCTTTAATTTGAGTAAGAAATCACCATCAAGAATGAACATAACCCGGCGTACATTATCTTTCGTTAGATGATAACGACGCTTGCCGCGCGAAATCTCATCTGGATTAGCAACCTGAGTATACCCGGCTAGCGCATTGATGATCCGTTCATGATTTTCAGTCACTCTATACATAATAATTAACTCAATCTAACTAACACAGGGTTAGTGATTAGTAGAAAACTTAGTAAAAATCCGTTTGTTATAGTCTCTTTTTTTTGCCTGGTGTATTGATGATCTCTGGCCCTCCCCCCCAAATATGAGCCATAGAATAGGGCGTTATTGGTTTCACTATAGTAAAACCATCACGCTAAAATTCAACACCATAAACATGCAAAAAGGAAGATTATTAAACCACTTAGTGGCATAAAAACCAGATATTTTACCGCTAAAAGGCCTATTAATCAGTAGATAAAACTAACAAGTGGAGTCTTACTGATAGTGTTATAACTTTTTTCCCAACAAAGGAATGAATCATGGCCATTTGAACATTCATGTTACCACCTCGCTAAATTAATCACATATGAATGCAGTGGGACTTTCAATATATGTCATGATTGATAAGTGGTTAATCATAATGGAATCATTGTTAATTCCTCCGTAAAATCAGAAAAACATAAAAGCATTTGATGGCATGAATTAAACCACAGCATTCCCATAACAGACACTTAAATCGCAAAATCATCAACATATAGTTTTATATTCTATAATTCATAGAAAAATTAGACTAAAAACCATAACCACTGTTTGCTCTATTCATACCGCTTTTACCTAAGGTTGCATATGGAGAACACCCCTCCTTCCAGGGACTTCTAAATAGACTGCACTCATTAACCCCAAAGCTTTTTTATCTCAGGAATGTGCACCATTCTCATATTTTCAAAATGTGGTAAAGCTGGAATGTAAAAGAACACATCAATAGCGGCCAGAAATAAATATCCCGACACTAACAGATTCACTCCACACTCTAAATTGCGATGAATGTAAACACATTGTAAATTACCAGCATCTCCAGGCATTAGTGGCGGCCGCCGTGAATATTAATTATGGATATTTTACTATTTTAATTTTTATGGTCTCCGAATCTAATAGCGCCGTTCGCTTGAAGCGGCATTTTAAAAAATTAACACTGAACAAACTAATAATTGATTAATGTTGGAGATATAAATGAGAGAGTTAACCTCTATTGAAATGCGAAACGTTTCAGGCGCAGGTTTTTTTGATTTTATCGGTTCTGTAGTTGTAGGTTGCGTTACCGGTCTCACTGCTTTCGGTCTGAAATGGGCTATGAGCGGCGGTAGCGCCGGTGGTGTAGTGGGTGCAGGGATTATCTCTGGCGCTGCCGGTCTGATTGTTGGTGCGATTGTAGGTCTGATTGATGGTGCACTTTATGGTGCAATAAATGGCTGGGACTCCACTGTGGGTTGGTTTAATCAGATTGTTGAAAACCAGTTTGATGCCACTGCACCAGTAATTACAGCATAAGGAAATATCATGCGCGAATTGAATAACAATGAAATTCAAGAAGTTAGTGGAGGTTCATTAACTTCGGTAATTTTAAACTTCTTTAACCAGCTAGGCAAAGACTCAAGTGAAAAAACTGAGTGGGTTCGCCCTGACTCAGTACCTGCTGCAAACCCAATAAGTGGTTCTGCATTTGGCATGGGTATTGTCGGCATCGCTGCAGCCGTGGTTTTCGGCCTGCTGTTGTTTTGATTTGCCAGGATAAGAATAACTTTTCCAGGCAGGAATGAGCCATTGCCATAATGTGCAACCGCTCATAATTACTTGTCGTTAATTATTTTATACAAAGGAAAGTATATGAAAAAGATATCTATGGTTGCTATGGTTTTGCTATTAGCAGCAGCTCAGGTTAGTGCAGCTGAAGCTTCAGATGGCACAATTAACTTCACCGGCACCATTGCATCTCAGACCTGTACTGTCAGCGTTAACGGCGGAAGCAGCACAGCAACTGTAACCCTGCCAAAAGTTGCTGCAAGTCTGCTAAATGCGGCTGGCGCTGTTGCTGGCAATACCCGCTTCACTCTGGCGCTGAGCGATTGTTCTGCAAAAACCGGTGATGTCTATGCTTACTTCGAGCAGGGCGCGGGGGTAAATGCTAACGGACGTCTGACCAATACTGGTACCGCTACAGGGGTTGATCTGCAGCTGCTGGACAGCGCTAACAAAGCTATCAATGCGGGCAGCACCGAGCAGTCTACCGCTCCTGCAACCGTCGCTCTGACAGAGGGTGCGGGTAATCTGTCTTACTCTGCTCAGTACTATGCAACCGCCGCTGCAAAAGCGGGTACCGTTGCGTCAACAGTCAATTATTCAATCAATTACCTGTAATTGTTTATGGTGAGGGCAATGCCCTCACCACTCTTCCTCTTCATCATTTCTGTTAACATTATGAAAAAAAAAAGCTTAAACTGTCTCATCTCCATTCTGGTTGCGTGTGCAATGATGTCGTCTGCATTTGCCAGCGTAACTATCATTGGCACCCGGGTAATCTATTCCGCTTCAGAAAAAGAGGTTACGGTTCGGCTGGATAACCGGGGCGATCAGCCCGCACTTGTTCAGGCATGGATTGATAACGGTAATCCTAATGAAGCCGTAGATAAAATAAATGTTCCCTTCGTTATATTACCTCCGGTTTTTCGTATGGAGGCGAATAAAGGGCAAACATTGCGTATAGTTTTTACTGGCGCTAATTTACCCACCGAAAAAGAGTCTATTTTCTGGCTCAATGTTCTGGATATTCCCCCTCGAGAAAAAAGTCTGGTCAATCAGAATCAGCTGCAAATGGCGATCCGCAATCGTATCAAGCTTTTTTATCGTCCGGCGCAGTTCGATCAAGCGCAAGCCAACAACGCTGCGTCAGGTCTTGTATGGCACCATGGTGCAAAGTCTACCTCTCTGTCTGCAACTAATAATTCGCCTTTTTACATTAACGTTTCACAGATTAATGCAGAAGACAACGCGGGTCGCAAATTAACCAGTGAAAAAGGAGAGATGCTCGCACCAGGCGAAACTAAAGAATTCCCGATGAAAGGCATGAGTACAAATAAAATAAAAAAGACTTTTAACTATCTGTATCTGGATGATTTTGGTGCAGCACGTAAGGTTGAAAGTAAACTAAATGAATAGTTTTTAGTAATTAACCAGGGGAAATTATGATGGCAAGGATAGTCTCTTTAAATAAACCAACTGGCAGGATTATTTATCGCGCTTTTATGTCGCTGTTTCTGACCGCAACAACCCAAACCGCGATTGCTGAAAAAACCTATGATTTTGATGAATCTTTTGTAAAAAACTTGCCAGGTGTAAAAGTTGATGTTTCCCGCTATGCAACAGGCAACCCCATTGATCCCGGCGTTTATACGCTGGATATCTTTTTAAATGGTCGCCAACTTAGTCGTGAAAATGTTCAGGTTGTACGTGAGGCAGCCGGCACTAAGGTCTGTCTTTCCTATGATCTGGTAAAAAGTCTCTCAATTAAAGATACCGTTTTCAGTTCTGAACAAGCTGAAGAGTTACGTTTGGGCAAGCAGTGTATCGCTCTCGAAGATGTGATTAAAGAGAGCCATGCCGCGATCAACTCTGCTGATATGCAGATGGATATCTCAATTCCACAAATTTATCTGCTGCGTTCAGCACGTGGGTATGTCGCACCCGAATTCTGGGATAAAGGCGAAACGGCATTCACGCTTAACTATGATACTAATTATTACCGTTCTGTTAATGACGGACGTGAATATGACTCTTTTTATGGACGAGCCCTGGCAGGTTTTAACCTTAGCGGCTGGATGTTTCGCCATGACGGCTCACTGAGCTGGCGACGCCAGCAAGGTGATGAGTCTCATCATTACAATGCTATTAACACCTATGTTCAGCGCGATATTCCACAACTAAAGTCTCGCTTACTGTTGGGTGAAGGGAACACCAGTGGCGAACTCTTCGATACCCTTTCATTCCGCGGTGCACAGATATCCACAGTCGATCAAATGTGGCCTGATTCACAACGCGGTTACGCACCTGAAATTCGTGGTATTGCCCGTACCAGTGCTCAGGTAACTGTATCGCAAAACGGCAGTAAAATTTATGAGACGACGGTATCGCCAGGTCCCTTTAACATTGCCGATCTCTATCCTACAGGCTACGGTGGTGATCTGGATATTACTGTAAAAGAAGCTGACGGCAGTGAAACACGGTTTTCAGTGCCTTACGCAGCCATGACCAGACTGAAGCGTCCCGGTATGACGTACTACTCTATGACGGGTGGTGTATCGCGTAAAGACAATATGGTCTACACGCCTTCTGTTTATCAGGGCACCATTCAGCATGGCTTTACGAATAGCCTGACCGGCTATACGGGTATCCTGGGTTCAGACAACTACATCTCAGCGTTGTTGGGGAGTGCATTTGGATTACCTATTGGCGCTATCTCTCTGGATATTACCGGTGCTCAGACAAAATATGGCGATGAGAAAAAGCAGGGTGTGAGCTATCGCGCAACCTACAGTAAAAAAGTTGCTCAGACTGACACAAATTTCACCCTCGCAGCTTACCGATTTTCATCATCAGGCTATTACAGCTATGACAACGCATTGCAAATTAATAACTACTTTAAAAAGAATAAAAATAACGGGACAAATTATCTTTCTCGTCCCAAACAACGCTTTTCACTGACTGCCAGCCAAAATTTTGGAGAGTCAAATGGGAATATATATCTTACTGGTTTCGTTCAAAATTACTGGAACAACACCGGTACAAATACCCAATTTCAGTTAGGTTATAATAATAGAATCGGTCGCGTATCCTATACATTGTCAGCAAACCGATTATTATATTCAACCGGTGGACATGATACGCAACTATCACTCGACTTCTCGATACCACTTGGCAGCGAAAGTAAAAATTATGTAAGCGGAAGTGCTATACATAATAAAGATGGTGTGACCGCGCAAACTGCAGTTAATGGCATTATGGGTGAGAATGACCAATATAGTTATAACGTGGGTGCTGCACGTGATATTGATAATAAAAAATCAGGTTCAGTCAGTGGGCAATATCGTTCGCCTTACAGCATGTTGACAGCGTCATATACCAAGGGTGAGAACTATTATTCTACCTCGGGAGGCGCAAGCGGAACGGTTGTTGCCCTGCCCGATAGCATTAACTTTAGCGCCTATCAGTCGACAACCTATGCTGTGGTCACAGCCGCTGATGCCGAAGGTGCCCGGGTGTTTGGTTATCCAAATATAGTGTTAAACGGAAGCGGCAGAGCAGTCGTACCTAATCTTAATCCATACAGGATAAATGAGTTGGCGATCGATCCAAAAGGCATCCCACTTGATGTTGAACTGGAATCAACCCAACAACGCGTTATACCTGTTGAAGGGGCCGTGGTCAGACTGGATTATAAAACCAGTAAAGGGAAACCACTTTTAATAAGAGCCAACCAGCCTAATGGCGATGCCTTACCTTTTGGTGCGTCAGTTAATGACGAAAATGGCAATCTTGTGACTACCGTTTCACAGGGCGGCCAGATATATGTAAGGCTGAGTAAAGATATCAGCCGCCTGCAGGTTTCATGGGGAAAAACAGTAAATGATAATTGTAGTGTTAACCTTGAGTCCGGTGCAGTTCACTCTAGTGAGAATCAGACGCTGGCGAGACTGACAACAACATGCAGCAATGATCAAATGCAACCAGTTCGTTTCGCTTCTTACACCGAAAATAAAGATAATCAGGGTTAACGAGGTAAGATCATGCTTTTTATTTCAGTAAATAAAATAATCCGTTTCATTAGATCTGCTTTATTAATATTAAGTCTGACGCTGATGGCTACTTTCAACGTTAATGCAGTGAGTTCATCAACCGATGTGACGTTAACGTGTAAAATGACGACCAATCGAACACTGGTCGATATGAAGTCGTTAGGCATTAATATTTCAGCAGCCGTACCAGTGGGTACGGTGGTTTATAGCGGCACGGCCATAGCAAACTTTAAATGTGCGATGGATAATTTGCAGCAGTACGCAGATGGATTAATCGGCGAAGTCTATTTCAAACGTAAGGCAATTGCAGAAGATCTCTTAGGTTATGGACTAACTCTCTATACCGGCTATGGCGGTGAGATGGGGACCGAAGTGGCAAGCATTGCGACAGGTATAAAGATCAGTACCTATGCGTTAACCAGCGGCGGAACCGTGGGCACCTATACAGATGTCTCTCTGAGTGTGCCTTATCAGATCGTTCGGACATCCAATTCTATGTCACCGTCCACATCACTTAAAAGTTACGTAAACCCCTTTGATGTTGGTTCTTTAGTATCAGGGCGTGATGAAACATTTAACTTTACTAATATCAAAACAGGTATCACGGTTAAAGATCAAACCTGTTCTGTTGCGGGTGATGCCAACCTGCCTGTACCGTTAGGCAGTTACACTACCAACACGAGCAGCGGTTTAGGAGCAGGAATAGGTCAGACCAGTGCTACAACAGCGTTTAACATACAGCTGAATTGTGAGGCGCTCCTTTCAGGTAAATTTGACGTGATGATGCAACTCGATGGTGATGCATCCAGTGGGCTCTCCGATGTGGGTGTGGTAGCCCTTAATACCACCTCCACGGCCAGGGGTGTCGGCGTACAAATCCTGAATGAAAATCAGCAGCCCATTGCACTCGCCACCCCCTTTAACATTGCAACTTATCCGCTCTCATCGGCCTTAATAACGGTGCCACTCTATGCACGTTATTATCAGACAGCGGCCAAAATTGATCCCGGCACGGCCAATGCAGTAGCAACGTACACGCTTAGTTACCAGTAAACAGCAGGGCTCTGCGGGGCCCATTTTAAGATTTTATCTACAGAAAAGGATTATCTGTGAATATACCCCAGGGAAAGAGGACGCTTAGGGTTGGTCTATCTGATGAAAGCCCTTTTATTCTTTACTCCATTCGAAACATACTTATAAAAGAGGTTTCCAATCTGAACATCATTGATTATCCAGTTGAGGCTGAAAATTTACTTTCAACACTCAAGGGAGATATGCCAGATATATTGATTACAGATTTTTATTTTACCTTTGAACGTAACGATTTAAATGGGGTGAAGAAACTCGAACAGATACATAAGCAAAACACAGATTTAAAAATAATTATCTTTACCACACAAAAAAGCCAGGCTATTTTGAGGGGGATATTACAGGTACCGGTTAATGCTATCGTGCATAAACGCGATGACATTCATGATTTGGTCAAGGCATTCAACTGGGTTTGCTCATCCAATCCAGGCATATACTATTCAGAAAAGATGAAAAACTTAGCGTTCTCTGTACCGGCAGATCCGGCACAAACACTTTTATCACCCTCAGAAACAGAAGTTATCCGTCTATTCGCCATTGGATATAGCTTAATGGAGATAGCCAGAACACGCAAACGTAGTATAAGCACCGTTGCAACACAAAAATATAACGCTATGCGTAAGCTTCAACTGCAATCCAATACAGATTTAATTAAATATGTTTTTGCACAGGAACTCGTTTAATTCCCTGATACAGATTTTTAAACAGCGAAAATCATGAAATCCCATAACCTAAATATTGCATTACTTGCACTCTTCTGTGTGCCATTCTTCACATCTGCAACCAGTCTGGAGCAAGCTGCTCAAGCCGCATTAACGTATGACTCAGCATTACAATCCAGTCTGATGACCAGTGCAGCTGATAAACAGAAATACTGGCAGGGCATGGCCGGAATGCTGCCAGCATTAACACTTGAAGGAAACTGGGATCGCCAGGAACAACCTGATAAAAAATACCAAAGTGGCGTAACGAACCATAGTTATGATTTCAGTGTCAGGCAACCACTGTTTGATATGAGTAAATATGCCGGATGGCGTAAAGGTGTTGCTATTGCCAATACTGCTGAGGCGCAGGCAAAACAGGCTGAAGAAAAATTATTAAACGCCCTCAGCAACGCCTATTTTACCGTGCTTTACCAGCAGGAAGTGTTGCAGGCAGCAAAAGCCGCCAGCCATAATTTTAAGCAACAACAGCAAAAACTTCAGACCGGATTAGCCAATGGTCAGAATACCCGCACGGAGCTGGATGAGGCAAAAGCTAATTACGCGCTGGCACAGGCTAAAGAAATAGAGGCGGGCAATCAGTTATTGCTGGCAGGCGAAGCATTTCGTCGTTTATCCGGTATCAGTCCTGACATCGTTGAACCAGTGAATTTCCAGTGTCTTAAAGCCTCACCCTATTCTTCACTGACCGATGCAATTAATGCCAGCCAGCAACGCAACACTGATATCAAGATTGCTCTGTTTCAGAATAATCAGGCAGACGCAGATGTCCTGGCGGCTGACGGCGCGCATATGCCGGTAGTTTCCCTCTATGCCCGATATGGCAAAAACTGGAGCCGTAACGACAACGACAACAATATCCTTTACGACGCAATCTTCGGGACGAACTCGAAGAGTAATAACCTGCAGTATGGCGTAAACGTTTCTGTTCCGCTGTTTGCCGGTGGCAGTCAGGTTTCACAATCTTTTGAAGCGGCTTACCGTCGTCAGGCGGCAAAATACTCCGCAATGGAAGCTCAGCGTAAAGCGGCAACCGAAACGCGTTCGGCCTGGCTTAGCCTGACCAATGGCAAAGCCTTACTCAGTGCTCAAAAGAACGCTGTTGACTCAGCACGTGAAAAAGTGATGTCGGTCCAGTATGGCCGTGAAATGGGCTTTCGCACCGTTAACGATGAACTGGATGCCCAGCAAAAATACTACACCGCGCTCAAAGACCAGGCCGAAGCTCGCTTAGGTTATCTCAACGCTTTAATTAACCTGGCGCAAAGCACCGGATCGTTATCACTCGACATGCTGAAATTTTTTCAGTGCCGATAATCCCTTAATCATGATGAACTTATAAATGGAACAATCACTCTTCCGCCAGGAGGCACTTGATGCCGCTAACCGGGGTAACCTGGGCATCGTAGCACTTTATTGTCCGCCCTATCGCTGGCTTGTTATTTCTGTGGTGATTTTTATTACTGCCGTTACGACCCTCTTTTTCATTTTTGGCAGCTACACAAAATATGAATCCTCTACCGGCGAACTGCTGCCTGAAAATGGCATGTTGATCGTTCCTCCTCCCGTGAGCGCAACAGTCGTGGATATCCCGGTTAAAGAAGGACAGCTTGTCAAAAAAGACGATGTTCTTATGGTGTTGTCATCGGAAGTTTCAACACAAATGGGACAGACGCGCCAGGTCATCGCCGAGAATCTGGTGGGTCAACGGGAACGACTTCAGCAGGATCTTCAGACGCTGGCCAGATTACATGACGTCGAAATGAAAGGGTTAACCGACACCATCGCCAGCCTGATACTCCAGCAGGAGCAGTTGAAACTACAGCTGACACATCGTCGCAAACAGGTGGCATTAGCGAAACGACAGCTGGATAAACTGAATGCCATGCATCAGGAGGGGTACGCCTCAAATCGTCAACTGGAAGAGCAGGAATCTAATCTGCTCGACAGTCAGGCACGCTATCAGGAGTACCAGCGTCAGCTGCTGGATACATCGCAAAAAATTGTCCAGGCAGAGCAGCAACTTCATGAAAAGCCACTGGATGATGAGAAAAAACGCAACGACATCGAACGGCAACTGGCTGATAACCGTCAGTCAATGGCAGAGAATGAAGCGCGCAGATCCTTTGAGCTGCGTGCGCCAAAGAGCGGTTATGTCGGCATGATCATGGTTAAAAATGGTCAGATGCTGAACGCGGGCCAGTCGGCAGTAGCGATTCTGCCCAACAATTCCGATCTGGTTGCCCGCATCATGGTGAACACGCAATCCATTGGCTTTATCCAGCCAGGTCAGCGTGTTGTGCTGCGCTACAAAGCCTTCCCATACCAAAAGTTTGGTCAGCAATATGGCAAAGTGATCGAGGTCTCACGAACCGCCCTCTCTCCTCAGGAAGTCTCTACCTTAACCGGAAAAAACAATGTTCAGGAGCAGCAGTATCGGGTGCTGGTCTCTCTGGAAAAACAAACCATTGCTGCTTATTCGCAGGATGAAAAACTGAAGCCAGGTATGGCGCTGGATGCCGACTTTATTGTCGACAAACGTCGTCTCTATGAATGGGTACTGGAGCCGATTTTCGCGCTGGGACACAAAATTTCTCTCTGATTTAGAAGGTCTGTTCTGTGTTGTTATTAGAGAAACTCAATTTTAAATGGTTTAACCGCTTGCCGATGATTCGTCAGTCACAGTCAGCGGAGTGCGGGCTGGCTTGTCTTGGCATGGTGGCTAATTATCACGGTCACGAGATCGACATGATCTCGTTACGTCGCCAGTTCGCTACATCACTTAAAGGCGCGACACTGGCTGATGTCATCGCTATAGCGCAACAGCTCAGTATGACTTCACGCGCACTGCGTGTGGAAATGGAAGAGCTGTCCAAACTTCGCATGCCCTGCATTTTGCACTGGGAACTGAACCACTTTGTGGTTTTAAAGAAAGTACACGGCAATAAGATCACCCTTCACGATCCCGCGCGCGGAATTCGAGAACTGACATTTAAAGAGGCGTCGACAGCTTTCACCGGTGTCGCGCTGGAACTGGTTCCTTCTTCCACCTTCGAAATGAAAGAAGAAAAAGAAAGCATTTCCATGATGAAGCTGGTGGGCAGTGTAACCGGCGTAAAGTCTGCCTTTGCTCAGGTGCTCATCCTTTCGATTGCACTGGAGTTGTTCGGTGTCCTGACCCCCTTCTTCATGCAATGGGTTATGGATATGGTGCTGGTCTCTGCTGATTACTCCCTGCTGTCGTTGCTCGGTGTGGGCTTTATCATGATCGCGCTGTTTCAGACCCTCATCACAGCCCTGCGTTCATGGGTAATGAGCTGGTTTTCCAGCCAGCTCAGTGTGCAGTGGACCATAAACGTCTGCCACCATATGTTAAAGCTGCCGCTGGAATGGTTCGAATCACGCCATGTAGGTGACATTCTCTCTCGTTATGGTTCGCTTAATACCATTCAGAGCACGCTGACTTCCCGTTTCATCAGCACCGTGCTGGACGGGGTAATGTCAATCGTCACAGTAGTGATGCTTTTCATCTATAACGCAAAGTTGGCCTGGCTGGTCATTGGTCTTTTTGTCGCCTATGCACTACTGCGTTTCATGGCCTACGATCCGGTTCGCCGCGCTAATGAAGAGCAGATCATCAGCTCGGCCCGTACCCAGTCTTCTCTGCTTGAGACGCTGCGCGGTATCCAGGCGGTGAAAACCAATAACAAGCAGGTTCCTCGCCTCTCGGCCTACATGAACTTTCTGGTGGACACCACTAATAAAGGCATTGTGATACAGAAGCTCAATATCCTGTTTGGTTCGGCTCAGGGATTGCTAACTTCAGTGGGTCGGGTGGTACTGGTCTGGCTGGCTGCACTGCAGGTACTGGATGGCAACTTCTCTGCCGGGATGCTGACCGCCTTTATCAGTTTTTCCGATCAGTTTATGAGTCGTGGTGCCGGCTTAATTAACGCCATCATCGATTTCCGTATGCTGCGCATGCATGGTGAACGTCTGGCCGATATTGTACTGTCTGACACTGAAGCCAGTTCTGAAGCCAATGCAGGTCTGGTGAGTAAAGCAAGCGACCAGGAGCCAGAAACACCGCAGGATATCAAACTGATCGAGACCCGTTTCCGCTATGCGCCGACTGAGCCCTGGGTTATCGATGGTGCGAATCTGGAGATAAAAGCGGGTGAGAGCCTCGCAATTGTTGGGCCATCCGGCCAGGGAAAAACCACTATGGCCAAAATCATTCTTGGCCTGTTACACCCGGAAGGCGGCACGATCACTGTAGGGGGTATGGACATCACCCAGACCGGACTCGAACGCCATCGTAATCGCATCGGCTGCGTAATGCAGGACGATATTCTCTTTTCAGGCTCAATCAGCGAGAACATCAGCTTCTTCGATAACGAGCCTGATCACGCCAAAATAACCCGCGTGGCCCGCCTGGCGCAGATTCATGGCGATATCATGAAAATGCCGATGAATTATCAAAGCCTGGTCGGTGATATGGGATCGTTTTTATCGGGTGGTCAACTGCAACGTATTCTGCTGGCGCGCGCCTTGTATCGCGAACCGCAAATTCTGGTACTGGACGAGGCAACCAGTCATCTTGATATTTACAACGAAGCACAGATCAACAACGCCATTAAGCATATGAAGATAACCCGAATCATCATTGCACACCGTCCGGAAACTATCCGAAGTGCCGACAAAATCGTCCTGTTAAATAACGGAACGCTCAGCGAAGTTACGGCAGAGCAGTTATTTGGCCAGGCAGCCACCCACATTGACACGGAGATTACCCATGGATAAGACGACTTGCCGCTTCACTGAAGGCATGATTACTTTGCCGCAAGGTTACTGTGAGCGAACACTGAATACGCTGACAGATATGCGCTCAACTCTGCCGCCAATTACCCTCTCTCGTGATAAGCTAGGCGATCATAATAATCCGGAAGAGTATATTCTTAGCCAACTCGCTATTCTGCAAAAGCAAATGAAAGACTGGCAACAGGAAGTCCATCAGCCAGTGGTTCTGGGTAATAACCTGACTACCGGTATTATGATTACTTATGATTTCCTGCGACCAGATAATCTTCGTCTTTACCAGAAACAGGCGATATTCACGCTTAATATGGAAGATCTCTTGATCTTCTCTCTGTCTAAAGCGGCACCCATCACCTCCGCAGATATTCAGCTTTTTTCAGATATCCTAAAAAGTTTCCGTACCCTGTAAGATCCACTCTGTCTTCAATGCGCAATAAAGCATACCGGAAGCGCATTTGCGCTTCCGGTTTACATTTTAGCTATACGTTGCTCAGTTTAGTAACGCTGACAGGTGAAAAGATAAGAGAGCGGCCCGCCGATCAGATATGTATTTTTATCGACCTGATTAACATCCAGCTGCAGATAACCAGGATCGAGCGTAATCTCAGTCAGCAGCAGATTAAACACGTCATCCGGCGTCGAATCGTTTGTTGAGGTAATAATTGTTCTTATTTTATAGCGATAAGTGTCACTATCTATTTTATTTCCTGCGCTCAGCGCAATGCGTCGATTAAGCGTTGTAACCTTATCACCATAAGTAACCTGCCCATTTAGTAGCAGATAGCCTGAGTGAGGATCAATAAAACGTAGATCCTGGGAAACATCAAACTCAATTTTTTTATCATCATGACGGCTAAGATCGTAGCGGCTGAAAGCCGAGCAGCGGAAAGGCAGATCGTTAGTCTGTGGCTTGAAATAGTTAATTCCTGCGAAAAATGCCAGCAGTAGCACAGCCAGTGTTATCGTCAGCATGAGAGTGGTATAACGTTTCAAAACCTTCTCCAGTCAAGATAATAGAAGTTGTCGCAGGAAACGATATGTCCATTGCTGTTTAGGTTACATGCGGAAATAATAGTTCGGCCGTAACCAGTGGTTGTGAATGAAGTATTCTTATCGAAATAGATGCGTCGTCCCGGCACACAGGATTGATTATTCTCTTTAAGAATTTCAAGAATTTGCTTATCCAGTGACTTTTGCTCAACAACATCCAGTCCCTGAACAATCACCGCCTCGCAGCCGCCTTGCAGTTTAATGGTACTCGTAGAGGGATTCTTATCAGCAGACTCATCGGCAGTGAAATACCAGAAAGCGCTTCCCAAAAACATCAGCATGATAATGCCGACTATGGCTTGACTGAAGTGGAGGACAGATTTTTTGAGAACCTTCTCCACCCTGGCAGGGTCGGGGCGTATAGCCTGGCTATCCTGGCCGGCAACACGACTCTTCGCAGGCTCTCCCCCGTTCTGAACCTCTGTCACATCCAAAGCCGGGTTGGATTCGCGTTCAATTTTGACTTCAGTATTCAGTCGTATGCCAATTTTCGGAATGGTGATAATCAGATTATCACAACCATAAGCCGCGAGCGCCCTGCGCAGCATACTCAGATACTGATTCAGATTACTGTTTGATCCGCGCAGGCCATACTTATCCCAGACTTCTGTCAGCAAGGTTTCGCGCGCCAGTATTTCTCCCTGGGAATTCAGTAACTGCTCAAACAGCCGACCAGATGAAATACTCAAACTCAGGGTTTCCTGGGTAGGAATATGACTCAGCGTACAATCAGCTGAATTGTAGGTGACCTGGTCATCGATAATGTAAATCATTAAGAAATCACTGAATTTGCGTTTATTTCAGACATTATAATTCAGCTTATTTAAAGAAGCACTAAAGTGACCCAAATCAGTCAACTCACACAGGTGAGGTTAAGTTGACATCAAAATGGCGCATTCAGACCGACATTCGACGCTTTTTTAACCCTTTTAACGCCTTCTAACCGGCCGTAAACGAACACTCCACAGAGAGAATGCCGGCTTTATCGGCTCACATTGGCGCTCATCAGCCAAGACATTATCTGCCCCGACTTTACCCGGTTGCCAACAGTGCGGATTGAGGGTGGTTTGCCTTGTCTATCCGTCGCAAACCATGACGGTAGTGCTAACCATCCCCTTTAGGCTGCTGATGGCGCTTCGTTTTGCCCGGTCGCTGTCGGCGTAATTCAGCCAGGTCAGGTGATCAGCACCCAACAAAACGTGATGACGCTGGCGGCAGGTGATGCACGCTTTGCAGTGTTTGACCTGACAACACCTGAACTGCTGCGACCTGACGACCGGACACCACTGAAGGTCAGCAGCTCTCCTGCATCCCCCCTCGGCATAATCGCCATCGCCCCATCAGGTTTCTGGGGGCCGGTGGCGCTGGCGATTATTGGCGGCCTGGTCAGCGATAGACTGGTGACACTGGCGGTGCTGCCCGGCGCATTAAGTTTGTTGATGCAGCAGAGTTTACGCTAAAACAACGCCCGGCGAATCCAGCGCGAAGAGCCGCTGGGTCGCCAGAAGCGATCAATTCATCACCTCGACCAGAATCAGTGGGCACTTTCTGACTTTGCAGGCCTGACTGTAGGCCAGCGAACAGACCGAACAGAGGTCGCGCACATCAGACTGGTACTCGTACTCCATGAAATAGCGGAACTGGCTGCCTGCCGAATCTGTTCTCCAGAATCGCTGCGGCTCCAGAATTTCATCCAGTTGCCTGAATGTCAGGGCTGACGGGTTATGAAACCCGACTCTTACGCGGTATGTTGTCATGCACCGATTATTGGCATACCGGTCGCGGGCCGCCAGTTGGTAATTGTTTTCAGTTCAATAGCTGGCGCTTATCAATCCGCTTCGCCTGGTGCCGCAGGCTGTTCCGCCAGCAGCGCCAGCAGATGCAGCACCGCTTTTGACGGGTGAAGCCGACGCCAGGCAAAAGCAACGTCGGTAAACAACGTGTTGTTTTCGATATCACAAAAGCTCACTTCGGGGTTATCGACACAGCGCATCGACTCCGGCACCAGCGCAATCCCACAGCCCGCCGCGACCATGCCCAGCGACGTGCTGATTTGGGGAGCCTGCTGGAAGGTATGGCGCGAAAAGCCGGCCCGCAGACAGGCAGTAACAATCAACTCATACAAGCTCGGCGAAACGTCGCGTGGAAAGATCACCAGGGTTTCGCCCGCCAGCGCGGATAACGCCACGGTGGGTGTGCCGCTGAGAGGATGACAGCGCGGCAGCGCAATCAGCATCTTTTCGGTGGAGATGACGCGCATATTAAATGCCTTACTGCTTTCGCATGGCAGGCGGATAAAAGCAGCATCCAGTAATCCCTCCTGCAAATCCTGCATCAGCAACGCCATGTTCTCTTCGCGCGTCAGCAGCTCCATCGCCGGATAACGTTCGCTAAACTGGCGGATCAGCGTAAAGATGCGCGGGTTAAACGCCACCGAGCTGGCAAATCCCAGCGACAGCTGGCCGCTGATCCCGCGAGCAATGCCACGCGCGTTCTCCAACGCCTGGTCGGCCAGTTGCACAATCTGCAACGCATCCGTCAGAAAGGCTTCACCCGCTTCCGTGAGCTCAACCCCGCGCGTCAGCCGCTTGAGTAAGGGTGTGCCAATCTCCTGCTCCAGCCGCAATATCTGCTGACTCAGTGGCGGCTGCGATATCCCCAGCATTTCGGCGGCACGGGTGAAGTGAAGCGTCTCGGCAACGGCAACAAAATAACGCAGATGGCGCAATTCCATATCAAAAACGTCTCAAAGTTAACAGGTTTAGCTATTGGACTCAGCGATTGAATCGGTTCAACATTAGTTTAACACGGCTTAACGGTTAACCTATGAGGCATCAAATGAGCAATTGTGTAACTGATTGTTCCTGCGAGGATCAACTAAAACATACTGTCCTAACACTTTCTCAAGATGCACCAGAAAGTGTTATCTATCAGACCTCTTTAATGAGTGCACTGCTAAGCGGCGTCTATGATGGTAATGTGCGTATTGCCGACCTGTTGCGTAAAGGCGATTTTGGCCTGGGCACCTTTAATCGGCTGGATGGCGAGATGATCGCATTTGACAGCCAGGTCTATCAACTGCACTCAGATGGCAGCGCGCATCCGGCAGATCCGGTTCAGAAAACGCCTTTTGCGGTGATGACCTTTTTCAAACCGCAGCATCTTTATGAATTTGACCGGCCAATGTCGCGAGAGGCGATCCATCAGGTGATCGACAGCGAAATAACCTCCGACAACCAATTCTGCGCGTTGCGCATCAGTGGTCGCTTCAGCCGCGTCGAAACCCGCACCGTACCGTGCCAGTGCCGTCCCTATCGCTCAATGCCGGAGGTGCTGGGCGATCAGCCAACCTTTACTTTCAGCCAGCGCGCGGGGGAACTGATTGGGTTCCGCACGCCGCAGTATATGCAGGGCATCAACGTTGCTGGCTATCACGAACATTTCATTACCGACGACCGCGAAGGCGGCGGCCATATCCTCGACTATGCGCTGGAACAGGGCACCCTGACCTTTGGTGCCATCAGCAAGCTGATCGTGGATCTACCACAGGACAGCGACTTTCTCAATGCCGACCTGAACCCCGCCAACCTTGACGCCGCGATTCGTGCGGTAGAAAGCTAATCAGAGGAATAACGATGAAAACTCCAACCGATACTACGCTCTGGACCTGTGGCGCTGACCTGGTGGTGGCGCAACTTGAGGCGCAGGGCGTCCGCCAGGTCTTTGGTATTCCTGGCGCAAAGATCGATAAGGTCTTTGACTCCCTGCTGGATTCATCTATCCAGACCATCCCGGTTCGCCACGAAGCCAACGCCGCATTTATGGCGGCCGCAGTGGGCCGTCTCACCGGCAATGCGGGCGTAGCGCTGGTCACTTCCGGGCCAGGCTGCTCCAACCTGATTACCGGCATGGCCACTGCCACCAGCGAAGGCGACCCGGTGGTAGCGATCGGCGGCCAGGTGAAGCGCTCCGACAGCGCTAAGCAGGTTCATCAGAGCATGGACACGGTTTCAATGTTTCGCCCAATCACCAAATATGCGGTTGAGGTGACCGATCCCTCTGCACTCTCTGAATGCCTGTCAAATGCGTTTCGCCACGCTGAGCATGGCCGGGGCGGGGGTGCCTTTATCAGCTTGCCACAGGATATCGTGGACCAGCCAGTGACAGGAAAGGCCCTGAGCAGTAGAGGCCGCCCTGTGCTGGGTGCAGCGCCCGATGCGATGATCGACACCGTCAGCCAGGCCATCGCCAGGGCTAAAAATCCGGTTATTCTGCTGGGATTAATGGCGAGCCAGACGGAGAACAGCGAAGCGATTCATGAGTTGCTGACCCGCAGTCACATTCCGGTAACCAGCACTTATCAGGCAGCGGGGGCGGTCAGACAGGACCACTTCTCACGTTTCGCCGGGCGTGTCGGGCTGTTTAACAACCAGGCGGGCGACCGGCTGCTGCAACAGGCAGACCTGATCATCACCATCGGCTACAGCCCGGTGGAATATGAACCGGCAATGTGGAACAGCGGCAACGCCACCCTGATTCATATCGACGTGATACCCGCTGAGACCGACAACCGCTATCTGCCTGACGCAGAACTGGTGGGCGATATCGCTGCCACAGTGCGTAAACTGGCAGCGCGCATTACGGCTCCGCTGCAGTTGACGTCAGAAGCCGCCACTATTCTTGAAGATCGCCAGCAGCAGCGAAAATTACTGGCGATGCAGGGTGCCAGTCTCAACCAGTTTGCCCTGCATCCGCTGCGCATTGTGCGTGCTATGCAGGACATCATTAACAGCGACGTCAGCCTCACCGTCGATATGGGTAGTTTTCACATCTGGATCGCCCGTTATCTCTACAGCTTCCGCGCCCGCCAGATCATGATCTCCAACGGTCAGCAGACCATGGGTGTGGCGCTGCCGTGGGCGATTGGGGCCTGGCTGGTCGATCCGCAGCGCAAAGTGGTGTCGGTATCGGGCGATGGCGGCTTCCTGCAATCCAGCATGGAGCTGGAAACTGCCGTGCGGCTAAAAGCCAATATTCTGCACATCATCTGGGTCGATAACGCCTACAACATGGTAGCGATGCAGGAAGAGAAAAAATATCACCGCGTCTCGGGCGTCAATTTTGGCCCGGTCGATTTCAAAGCCTACGCCGAAGCGTTCGGGGCAGCGGGCTTTGCGGTGACCAGCGCGGCCGAACTGGAGCCGACGCTGCGTAAAGCGATGGATGTTCAGGGACCTGCGGTCGTGGCTGTGCCGGTTGACTATGCTGACAACCCGCTGCTGATGGGTCAGCTGCATCTGAGCCAGCTTCTTTAATTTCACGTAAAAAGGAAATCATGATGAAAAACAGAGTGGCATTTGTGACCGGCGCAGGCCAGGGCATTGGTGAAGCGATCGCCCTGCGTCTGGCGAAAGATGGACTGGCCGTTGCGGTGGCCGACTTCAATCAGGAGACCGCCCGCCAGGTCGCAGAGAAGATCAATCAACAGGGCGGAAAAGCGATTGCGTTGAAAGTTGATGTCTCGCAACGCGATCAGGTTCTGGCCGCCGTGGAAGAGGCGCGTCGCACACTGGGTGGTTTTGACGTTATCGTCAATAACGCCGGTATTGCGCCCTCCACGCCGATTGCTGAGATCACCGAAGCGGTGGTCGATAAGGTCTACAACGTCAACGTCAAAGGGGTGATCTGGGGCATGCAGGCCGCGATCAAAGCGTTTGCTGCAGAAGGTCACGGCGGCAAAATCATCAATGCCTGCTCGCAGGCGGGTCACGTCGGTAATCCGGAGCTGGCGGTTTACAGCTCCAGCAAGTTTGCGGTGCGCGGCCTGACCCAGACCGCCGCACGCGATCTGGCACCTGCCGGTATCACAGTTAACGCCTTTTGCCCCGGCATTGTCAGAACGCCAATGTGGGAAGAGATCGATCGCCAGGTCTCTGAAGCAGCCGGAAAGCCCGCCGGTTACGGCACCCAGGAATTTGCAAAACGCATTACGCTGGGACGTCTTTCCGAACCGGAAGATGTGGCAGCCTGCGTCGCCTACCTCGCCAGCCCCGATTCCGATTACATGACTGGCCAGTCATTGCTGATTGACGGCGGCATGGTGTTTAACTGATCTCTCTTCGCCTGCTGCGCCCGTGCGCAGCAGGCCCCTTCCTTTCTGGCTGAACCGATAATCTGACCGGGGAAGCTGCCGGAATCCAACAGGGTCTCTGCAACGCCGCCCAATGAGCGTGCCCATCTGGACGTGAACACCCGCGCAGATGAGGGTCAGCCGTTACACTCCGATAGCATTCCCGCCAGGCCCTCGGCTACCAAAACGCCGGGGGCTGCACACCATCAAGCGGATGACAGGGGCGATGTCTCTATATGAAGGCGCCCGATAGCGTGCTGGAGGAGATCAGCGGTTATCAGTCGATCGCTGGCGCAAAGATCAACCGTGACGAATCCAACCGCAATGTGTCATTGCAACAGCGCGTTGATACCGCAGCCGCATACAGAATGCAGAGTACGTTGAAGACGCCAGCCCGATTATTCAGCAGGGACAGGCTGCCGTCAGCAAGATGGCAAATAAGATTCCTGAGCTGATTATCCAGCTGTTAAATAGCACACGCGTTTAACCGGCTGAGCAACCTGCCTTAGCCGCTTCCCTTCTTAGCACGGCACCTGCGCAATGCCTCTGATGAAGGCCATTGCGAGTCCGACATGGCCGGTTCCCCTTATGCGCCGATTGATCTTAGTCACACAATCTCATTTAAGAACCGTTTAAAGATGATCGCGATCACCCTTCCTTGTTAAAGAAATGCTAAATCCTGATAACAATTTAATATCATCCTTCTGTTCAGGGTTAATTAAAACAACAGGTTAATCGTTACCACGCTAACTAATTACCTGAAATTTTCGGGTTTTATGTAACCGTTTCATTACTTTTACGCCATTGCGAGGGCTATTATTTTGCTGACGATACTGGGTTTTTCCATGGTTGTTTGCTTCATGACTCTCATCATGACCAAACGTATGTCAGCCTTGATTGCGCTGATTCTGATACCAACCCTGTTTGCGCTGATTGGCGGTTTTTACCAGGGCCTGGGCACTATGATGCTGGATGGCGTCAAAACGCTGGCCCCTACCGGCGTGATGCTGACCTTCTCCATTCTCTATTTCGGTCTGATGATCGATGCCGGACTGTTTGACCCGCTGGTGCGCTTTATTCTCCGGCTGGTGCGCGGAGATCCTCTCAAAGTGCTGGTCGGCACGGCGGTGCTGACCCTGCTGGTCTCACTGGATGGTGACAGCTCTACCACTTACATGATCGCCATTGCTGCGTTCCTGCCGCTCTATCACCGGCTGGGTATGAACGTACTGATGATGACGTGTCTGGTTAATCTCGCCAGCGGCATCATGAACCTCTCACCCTGGGGTGGCCCGACCGCCCGCGCCGCAGCGGCACTGCGCATTGACGCCCTCGACATCTTTATTCCCATGCTCCCCGCCATGCTGCTGGCCTGCGTCAGCCTGGTGGCGATGGCACTACTGTTTGGCCTGCGTGAGCGTAAGCGATTAGGTGTGATGACCATGAAAGATCACCACATCGACAACATTGAGCTGGGTCTGGGCGATGCTGAGGAGTGTGCGGCTAACCGCCGTCCGAAGAGGTTCTGGCCTAATTTCATTCTGACCACCGTGCTGCTGGTGCTGCTGGTGATTGGTTTACTGCCAATCCAGATCCTGTTTATGCTGGCCTTTGCGATTGCGGTAATGCTCAACTATCCGACCCTGGAGGAGCAGAAAGCACGCATTAGCTCCCATGCCGGTAACGTGCTGGCGGTAACGTCGCTGATTTTTGCCGCCGGTATTTTCACCGGTATCCTCTCCGGTACTGGCATGGTTGATGCAATGGCGAAGAGCCTGCTGGCGGTGATCCCGCACAGCTTCGGGCCTTACCTGGCGGTATTTACCGCGCTGGTCAGCCTGCCATTCACCTTTTTTATGTCGAATGATGCGTTTTACTTCGGCATTCTGCCGGTTATCGCTCAGACGGCGGCCAGCTACGGCATTACCGCTGAAGAGATTGCCCGCGCTTCCATCGTCGGTCAGCCATTCCACCTGCTGAGTCCGCTGGTGCCGTCAGTCTACCTGCTGGTGGGTCTGGCGAAGGTCGACATCGGCGACCACCAGCGTTTTGCCATCAAGTGGGGTATTCTGGTTAGTCTGGTATTGATGGCGGGCGGTCTGCTGACCGGTGCTTTCCCGCTGTTCCACCGTTAATCTTCGGCTTTCGGGTGGATAACCGTGAATTTTGCCCGGTTATCCGCTTCACCGCTCCGCCTGTTGTTCAAACCCTCACTACACTCCATAGCCATGCTGACATGCTGTGCGCCGGACAGGCCGTTGCCTCTCAGAAATTTTGCTGTTGACCCTATGGAGGCCCGACGAAAATTCACCACCTTAACTGTGGCTGTATGTGCTCGCTGGGCGGCGCGTTCTGTGATGGATTCAGTAAGGGCCTGAAGGCGCATCTGGTTTGTCACTGTCTGCTGATTGAAACGGACCGCGACGGTCTGGTGCTGGTGGATACCGGCTTTGGTCGCCAGGATACTCATGCGCCCGGTAGTCGTCTGTCCGGCTTTTTCCGCGCCTTAAACAACATTCAGAACCGGAACGATCTCACCGCGTTGTCACAGATTAAAGCGCTGGGTTTCCGGGCTGAGGATGTGCGACAAATTATTCTGATGCCTCTCGATTTTGATCACGCTGGCGGATTGACCGATTTTCCACAGGCACGCCTCCATCTGTTGCAGCAGAAGGTAGATCCCCCCAGCGTCATAGCTGGCTGTCACGTGAGCGCTACCGCCCCGGACAATGGGGCGGAATCAGCAACTGAGAGACCAGGCAGCCGCGGGGAGAGAGGTCGTTTGGTTTTGAGGCGGTTAATCGCCTGCGTGACCTGCCGCCGTAGAGTCTGCTGGTGCCGCTGTCGGGCCATACGCCTGGTCACGCCGGTACTACGATTCAGCAGCCCGATGGCTGGCTGCTGCACGGCGGCGATGCCTGGGTTCTACCGTGGCGAAATGCGACAGTCAACGCGGTAATGGCACTGACAGGGATATTATCGAGTGAAACGGACCTGGTCTGCAGAAGCCTGGGAAGATTATCTCTACTGGCAGGATACGGATAAAAAACCGTCAAAACGATCAACGCGCTGCTTAAAGATGCCAGCAGGACGCCGATTGAAGGCAAGGGAAAACCAGAGCCGTTAAAGCCTCATCTTGCAGGTTTCTGATCACGCAGAATGACGGCAGAACGTCGGCTGCTTTATGCCGTCAGTGGAGGCGTTTTATTAATCGCATCCTGCCGATATCATTATTGACGGGCTCAGGAGCGTGCCCTGGGCCCTTATCGTGCACACGTTTCAGCGGCGTCGTCATCCACCGCAATCCAATGACTCTGGATCGCCCGCCCGCTTTTTCAGTTGCGCCGCAAGCCAGGGTGCAGTCAGACTCTCTGCGGCAGTGCTGACCGCTTCCGGTGAACCGGATGAGACAATCCTTCCTCCCTTAAGCCCCGAACCGGGACCAAGATCAATTACCCAGTCCGCCTCAGCCACAATACGCATAGTGTGTTCCGCCATGATAACGGTATGGCCGCGCTTCACCAGTTCATCCAGTACAATCAGCAGCTTGTCCATGTCAGATGGGTGCAAGCCTGTCGAGGGTTCATCAAGCAAATAGAGCGTGGGCGTACGCTGGACGCGCTGCAGTTCCCAGGCGAGCTTGATTCGCTGGCACTCTCCGCCGGACAGCTCAGTGGCGGGCTGACCTAGCGTCAGGTATCCCAACCCCAGCGATGTCAAAGCCTTCAGCGAACGCTGGATCCCATCATACCCGTGAAAAACCTTGGTGGCGTCGTCTACGGTCAGAGCCAGCACATTCGCTATCGTCAGATTGTTCCATGTCACTTCCAGCGTTTCGGCGTTATAACGGCTACCCGCGCAGACGGAGCAGGTTGCAGTGGCGCTGGGCATAAAGAGCAACTCAATCGAAATCTGTCCCTGTCCTTCACACGCAGGACAGCGTCCGGCTGGCAGATTAAAGGAAAACCGGCTGGCGTTGAAGCTCCTGGCTTTCGCCGCGTGGGTGTCTGCGAACAGCCGGCGGATGATATCGAAAAATCCGGTGTAAGTGGCCAGATTAGAGCGTGGCGTTCGCCCGATAGGACGCTGATCGATTCTGACCAGTCGGCCGATAGCGTCACGTCCGCTAATAATTTCCCCCTTCACATCAGGCACCAGATCCTCTTCTTCACCCTCCTCAAGGTCAGGCGTTTTGTCAGAATGTCCGAGCATTTCAGGGAGCACGCAATTCAGCAGCGTCGATTTACCGGAGCCGGAAACACCGGTGACTGCCGTCATTCTCGCCAGTGGAATGGCGATATCCAGGTCGGCAATATTGTTGCAACTGACCCGCTCAAGCCTGAGCCAATCCTCCGCGGGTCGGCGCTGGCGCAGCCCGGTATAGCTCCGGGAGAAGAGATAGCCTGAAGTAGGTGATGCACTGATCTCCGCAAGTCCTGCGGGTTCGCCGTTATAGACGATCTCACCGCCATGCGTTCCCGGGCCGGGTCCGACTTCGATCAGCCAGTCCGCTTCGGCGATGAGGTCAATATTATGTTCGACGACCACCAGAGAATTACCTGCACGCACCAGGCTCTTCAGGGACGCGAGCAGCGCGTTGACATCATCGGGATGCAGGCCGGCAGAAGGCTCATCCAGCACGTAAAGCACGCCAAACAGCCGTGATATCAGCTGGGTGGCCAGACGTACGCGCTGCAGCTCGCCGGATGAGAGCATAGTGGTGCGGCGTCCCGGTGCCAGATGTCCCAGACCCAGCGTTTCCAGCTGCTGAAGCCGCATACTAATGTCAGAAGCCATCCGGATGACCGCCTCCCGCAGCGCCGCCTCAGCTGGCAGGTCCGATGATGAACCGTCTGCATAAGGGGTCAATAGTCCGGCAAGCTCGGAGACCGACAGTTCACTCAGGCTGGCAATGTCATGGCCTGCAAAGGTCACCGACAACGCATCCCGGTTTAGCCTTTTACCATGGCACTCAGTGCAGGGAGAGACCGTTACAAAGCGCGCCAGCCGTTTCTTCGTGGTCTCGCTGCCACCGGAATAGCTCTGCAAGACGATTTTGGCTGCACTGGTGTAGGTGCCGGTATAAGCGGGTTCTTCGCCAGCCGCCAGCGCTTTTTCACGCTGCTCAGCGGTCAGACCGACAAAAATCGGCACCGATGGCTGTTCGTCAGTCAGCAGTATCCACTGCTTATCACGGACAGAGAGTGTCTGCCAGGGCGCATCGACATCGTAGCCGAGCACCTCAAGGATGCTTCGCAAATTCTTGTTATGCCAGCCTCTGGGCCATGACGCTATCGCCCCCTGCCGTATGCTGAGTGAATCATCCGGCACCATCGCCTCGGTTCTGACGGTGTGAATCCTCCCCAGTCCCTGGCAATGCGGACAGGCACCTTCAGGATTGTTCGGCGAGAAAAAATCGGCGGTCATAAAAGGCACACCGTCAGGTCTTGCACCCGCACGTGAAAACAGCAGGCGCAGCGTGACGGAAATACGGGTGAGGCTGCCTACCGTTGAACGCTCCTGCGCACCCGTCCGGCTCTGCTGAAGTGCCACCGCAGGTGGAAGTCCATCAATGTTATCCACATCCGGCGCAGCGGCCTGATCGATCAGACGACGGGCGTGTGGCGAAACCGACTCAATAAACCGGCGCTGGGCTTCTGCATAGAGGGTATCAAAGGCGAGAGACGATTTACCGGATCCTGAAACCCCGGTGAACACCACCATGGCATTTCGGGGAAACCGCAGCGAAACATCCTTGAGATTATGCGTTCGTGCACCCTGTACCGCGACAAAAGGGTCAATGTGCTCATCCGCGCGATAACGATCGGTGTTGCGTTGTTCTGTCATGATTTCCCTGCCTGATAATGCACGGCAGCTTGACAATCGCCTGCCGCTAATGACTGAAAAATTGCAGATACTCACCCGGCGTTCGGGCTATCCGGCCCGTTTTAAGATAAAAACACCAGCAAGGGTAGTCAGGGATCTCAGTCTGCACAACGCAAGGGTTATTCATTGCGGCCAGGCGGAACAGACGGATAACATCATCACAGGATTTGCAGAGACGGTATTAACATAAAAAACCCGTCAGAGACGGGTGTTCAGGCATCACAGGCTGCAGCCAACGTTACGGCTTTTTAAACTTGTCCTCGACCTTCTCTTTCGCTTCCGCGATTTTATCCCCGGCCTTCTCCACAAAACTCTCTTTATGCTCAGTCTCACTGGCTGGCATTACCGGACGAGGGTCTTGATCAGCGCGGGCCTGACGCGTGCTTTCAAGCAGCGGATCGGTCGCGGTGCTATGACCGGTCACCGGATCTGCACTGAGATGATCTGCGCTGGCATGGTCAATATCCACTTCCTGACGGCGTACCGAATCATTAATGGTTTCAACCCGATCGCTTGACTCTTTGCGCAGCACCACTTCTTCAATGATCTGCGCGGTCTTATTCACCACAGGCTGTTCATGTGACTCTTCGACTTCAACCGTTTTTTCAGACCAGTCAACACTATTAGGTGAGCCCGTTTCACTGACCGGACGACGGAAGATTTCGGCGTGCTGCTCATGCAGCGAGACATTTTCTGATACCTGATCGGTGACAGTGTAGCGGCGGACACGGGTAGACCCTTCGCTGACCAGACGTTTACCGACCTCCAGTCGCTCTTCGGCCAGACGCAACACATCCTCATCACTTTCGTCACCGGTCAGGGCGGTACGGGCAGCGCCGCGATCGGTATGGAGCGGATTGAGTGCTGCGTTATCCTGAAGCGTTCCACTGGCGGGCGCAGTCAGGCCATCTCCGGTAGAGTATTCGCCCGGTACGGCAGCACTGCGCTCAGTCAGTTCTTCATGCGCATCAAGAATACCCAGCGCGCGCGGTAACTCATCTTCATCGGCCCGCAGTGACAAAACCACCCCGCCGGTACGCATCGCGTCTTCATAGACTTCAGCCTGATCTTCTTCCAGCGTATTACCAAACAGGTGTTGCCAGAAGCCTGGGTGACGGGCCTCGTGACCTTCCGTACGCAGGCGGTCACCAGAGATGATATCAATATCATCATCCAGGAACCCGGCCTTGATCAGATTACGCTTGGCACCCTCTGCCAGTGAGATATTGCTGAACATTGTTACGATAGTTTCACGCGCCATATTGTGTTCCTCGATGATGGATTCGGACGGCTCTGTATGCGGTGCTCGGGTCTGGTGAGCGTGCTGCTTGCGCAGGGAGACAACCTGTTCTGTCGCCACCTCGCTGACAACCTTGCGGATATGCCACTCCTCTTTCAGCACCAGATGACGAACAATCTCGACTTCCTCTTCAACGATCGGAATGATCAGGACGCCATTTTCTTCCCGAATCTCCGGCATCTCAGCCAGCCGCTCCGATTTAAGGATGCGTTCAATTGCCGCCGTCTGGTGCCGGAGCATAAGGGCAATCGTCTGCTGATGCTCAGTAACCTGTCGTGTCACCCTGACATGACCATCGATGACCCGCTGTTTCGAGACCTCAATGGTTTCCTCCGCCAGGCCTATTACCTGGTCCCGCCCCTCTGACCCTGGTTTTTCAGGAGGTTGATTATTCATGGTTAACCTGCATGTCATACAGAGTGATTATTTGTACTTTTCCTGACCTTGAGCATAAGTCACTGCTTTTGGGTTAATTAGAGCCTGGCACAAAGAATGACAAAAGAAAGGAAAAAAGCAGAAATACGACGCTATATGAGGATAACGTGACGCTAAAATCGGTAAGCGATGCGGCAGATAAAGAATTGCAAGCGCAGCGCGAAACAGTGAAATCTCTTTTATCGCGGGCGGGGCAGGATTAATCAGAGGTTAACCTGGCCTGAAGTGAATCAGGCGCACCGGATCAGGGGTTGAGCCACTCGCTTCCCTGCAACCCGCCATTGACGGAATAGCGGAACAGGGCGCGCTCATTTTCGCCTCGCTGAAGCTGATAGGCGTCCAGCACAGTGACCTGCAGAATTACCACGCCAAAACGGGATTCTCCCGCTTCCGCTGACGCCGCGCCAGCCGTCTCATTCGCTGTTGCCCGCGCTTCACCCGGTGGTCCGCCAACGTAAGTCTGCCGCGTGTGTTGCGGTAACTCACGCCAGGCTGCCCAGGCAATATCACTTCCCGCTGCGTAACACTTAACCCGTCCGGCCAGCCGCAGCTGCAGACGACGCTGAGGGTCATAGCCCAGCACAGTGACCTGCGGATTCACTGCCATCTCCTGCCATTTCGGGCTGCGAACATCGGTATGAAATGTCAGCATCCGACCCGCGTCTTCACATCGACGCAGCACCACCGTGCGCGCCTGAGGTCGCTGCGCACCATCGACGGTACAGAGCGCCAGATAGCGTAAGTCGGACTGCGGATCCGTTGCAGCTTCCTCCAGCGCCGTCCAGGCTGCTGCTTCAAACGTTTTCAAGTCCATTGGGGATCACTCTCATCAGGGTCAATGTTCAGCCATCTGGCTAAAAGCGTAGCAACGATGTGCGCAGATGACGTGCAAGTACAGCGAATTGTGGCAAGCGGGACCAAAAGGTCACCGCACGAGACGGGAAAGTTGAGATAGCATCAGGGTTGCTGCAGCCTTCGCAGAGTGGCGAAAGTGCGTCCCGACTGTCAGCGACTCTGTGCTATTTTTGCGCTATAAACTTACAAATCCAATATGCAGGGAGTGGCACTATGCCCATTAAAGAGCCAGCTAAAGTGCCAGCTGAAAGAGCGCTGGAAGTCACCTCGCTGCGCCTGACTTACCGGCCGCTGCGCCAGGAAGACTGGCCCTTCTATCTTGCGGTCAGTCAGGATAGATCGGTGATGAGGTATATCAGCGATCCGCGCAGCATTGAAGAGATCAGAACTTGCTCATTTGATGTTCGCCTGCCCGCCTGGTACAAGGGCTGCAAGCACTGGCTGTGTCTGGTGATCGAGGAAAAAGCATCCGGTTTTCCGGCAGGCTTCTGCGGGTTTATCGACCGCGGAGAGGGTATTGCGGAGTTTGGTTTTATTCTGGCCGCAGATGCGCAGGGCAAAGGTTACGGCAGCGAGTCGCTGCATGCCATTATCGCCTGCTGCTTTGAACAGCAGGATTACCGCAAAGTCACCGCTACGGTGACGGCAGGCAATGCGGCCTCACGCCGGACCCTGATCTCTGCGGGCTTTGTTCAGGAAGGGAGGCTGCGGCAGAATTTCTTTCTCGGCGGCCACTGGCAGGATGACTGGGTCTTCGGCTTGCTGAAACAGGAATACCGGCCCGTTTCCTGACCCTGACCGAACGATCAGGCGTCGATCTGCTCCTCTTCGCCTGCGGCCACTGTCAGTTCGATCAGCGTGGTGTGACGTCGTAACCGCTGGCGACTGCGGGCGGAGAGTGCTCTTCCCCGCACAGCATCGCCTCAAATTCCGCCGGCGTCAGTGGCCGACACAGACCATTGCCCTGCATAATGTCGCAGCCTGCGGTGGTGACAAAGGCGATTTGCTCGTTGTCTTCCACCCCTTCTGCGGCCACCCGTATCCCCAGGCTTTTGCCGAGCGCGGTAATGGCTCGGAACATCATACGCACCCGCATGCTGGAATGCAGTTCATGCGTCAGTGACTTATCGATTTTAAAGCCCGCCACAAAGCTATAGCGCAGCAGGTTAATGGCCCCCAGTGTGCGCCCGTAATGATCGATAATGAATGAAGCGCCGGTTCGACGGATCGCTTCAACCTGAGCCGGCATATCCTGCACCAGCACAGCCAGTAGCGGCTCGTCCACTTCCAGCTCAACAAAACCGGCATCGCCTCCGGCGCTTTCACGTATTACCGTTTCCAGGCTGTTCCCCGCCAGCTGCCGCGGAAACAGGTTAATGCTGACGCGAAGCTGAGGAGCGCGCACCTGCCACTGCCGGACCTGAGCCAGGGCGCTGCGGATGATCCATTCCCCCAGCGTCACAGAAAGCGGACTTTTAACCAGTATGCCGATAAATTCGGCAGGCAACAGCAGCCCGCGCGTCGGATGCTGCCAGCGCACCAGCGTCTCGCAGCCAGTAAGCTTTCCGCTTTTAATGTCGTAGCGCGGCTGATAATAGAGGGTGAACTGCTGCTGCCGCACCGCCGTTTCCAGTTCACGCTCAAAGCGACGGCGCTGCTGCTCCGCCTCACGAAAGGCGGGCATAAACAGGATACTGCAGCCTTTCCCTGAGGCTTTGGCGCGGTAGAGCGCCAGGTCAGCGGCGGACATCACGGAAGAGGGATCCCGTCCGTGCTCCGGGTAGGAGGCGATGCCGGTGCTGGCGCCAACGACCACCGGTGAGTCGTGATAGCGGAACGGCGTCTGCACTGCCGCAATCAACTTTTCCGCCGTTATCGCCGCCTCTGCACTGCCGCCCGCTAACAGGATCACAAACTCATCCCCACCCAGACGTGCAGCCGTCACGGCACCTGCGCACACTGCGCGAATCTGCTCGGCAACGTGACACAGCAGCGCATCGCCTGCAGCATGTCCCAGTGTATCGTTGACCTCTTTAAAGCCATCGAGATCGGTCATCAATAATGTATAAGGCACGCCTGCTTTGGTCAGCTGTCCGACCTGCTCCATAAACGCGCTGCGACTGGCGAGGCGCGTCAACATATCAAGAGAAGCCAGCTCACAGAGCCGCGCCTCACTCTCAAAACGAGCCGTGACATCGCGGATGATCATTCCCACCAGCCGCTCACCTTCTTCGCGCCAGCCCGAAAAAGAGACTTCTGCCGGGAATTCGCGGCCGTCACGTGTCAAACCCCATATCTGTAAAGAGCGTGGATGCGAGATAGCCGCTTCGTCAGAAGTTATCCGGGCCAGTTCATTACGGTAGTCAGTCTGGCAGCGCGCCGGAATCAGCTCACTGACGTACTGGCCGCTCATCTCCTGAGCGCTGTAACCAAACAACGCGGTGGCCGCGGGGTTCCAGAAGGTTATGCCGCGCTGCAAGTCGGTACAGACAATGGCATCAGGTGAGGTCGATGAGATTGCCTGAAGCCGCTGCTGACTGGTGTAGCGCAATAACTCCAGACGGTGCATCTCCATGCGATCCATGACCAGTGCAGCAATATCCGTCAGATGCTGTCGATCCTCCGCTGTCAGTGGCTTTCGAGGATGGGTGTCGGTCAGGCAGACCGTCCCAATGTGATGGCCATCCGGTGTCGAAAGTGGAATGCCCGCATAAAAGCGAATAAAGGGGTAGCCGTGAACCAGCGGACTGTCACGAAATCGCGGATCTTCCAGAGTATCGGGAACACAGAGTATCTCGCCCCGCGCCAGCGTATGGTGGCAGAAAGCGACGTTACGCGCCGTACCGGTAATACTTAAACCGTAACGGGAGGCGAAGAACTGCCGTTTCTCGTCGATAAGCGATACAAACGCAACCGGCACCTGAAACAGTCTTGCAGCAAGCGTGGTGAGACGATCCAGCGCATCGGTCGGCGGTGAATCCATCAGATGATACTGCTTAAGTGCGTTGAGGCGAACCGCCTCGGCATCATGATAAACTGGACGTTTCAGCGTAACTCCCCTCTGATGTTATCTACTGTGGCCGGCATGACACAGCATAAAGAGGACACGTTCAATCAGACAGGACGCGCAGAATTTGCTGCCGACCCGCTGCCGGAAGAAAGGCCCATCAGTGAACTCTGCAGCAACAGGTTGCCGCGCTGAGCCCGATAAAGCTGGCACTGCAGACAAAGAAGCGCCAGTTAACACATTATGCCCGGCAGACAGGATGCGGCGGATCAGCGGCTTATAGCGGACCGCCCAGGATAATCTGGCCAGGACATATCAGACAAGCGGTTATTACGCTTCGTTTAGCTTACTCTATCGGCCTGAGGTAACTTAACTTCAGGAAAATAGCGGCAGAAGGTCTTACTTTTTCAGCTTCGGTACCAGTTCATAATACGGATGCTCTCCGGCCAGCAGCATCAGTAGTTCATATTCTCCCTGACTGAGCAGCGCAGGATTTTTTGACGCCTCTTTGGTCTGCCAGACGCGCTGGCTAAGGTCGAAACGTTCTGCTGCAATTTCCTGAGAAAGACCGGCAGCAAGGCGCAGTTCACGGACGTTGCGCTGGACGGCGACAGGCCGCTTTAAAATCTGATTTTCCATATGAAAGGCTCCGCATACGGTGGCCGCGATAAGAGAAACGCCTGCAGCCAAAACATAAATTTGAGTTAAGTTTACATGTCTGGCGCTTCGACATAGTCAGCAAAGCGTAATGCGCCAGTAAAATCCCGGCAATTAACCTGAATTATATTTAAATCGCTGCCTGGATAATGAGCGTACTGATAAAGAACGTCATCGCCAGTCTGGATGGTGACACGGGCCGGAAGAGGATCAACGTTAATCACTGCCTCAATAGAGGACCTTTTCATTCATCTTTTAAAAAAAGCGTGAACATTAACCGCTATTCCATCTCGTACAGCCATCATCTGCAAATCGAGAAACTATCCTGGCAGGTTATGCCTGACCGAAAGTAACCCAGCCGCCAGGTTGTTCAGTGGGTGAGACGCGTTTATTCGCCACAGTGACCGCATGCTGCGGCAGGGTGAAGCGTGTAATTACGCTGCCCAGCGTTTTGGTCTGTCCGCTGAGACTGCCCGCCGTTGCCGCTACCTGCTGAACCAGCGTCGCATTCTGCTGCGTAACGCGGTCAAGTTCAGCAACGGCGACCGTGACCTGGGCGATACCTTTGCTCTGCTCATCCGAGGCCAACGCAATCTGTCCAATGAGTTCGTTTACGCCGCCGACGCCGCGCAGCACAGCTTCCATAGTCGTTCCCGCGCTCTCCGCCGCCCGCCGGCCATCGTCAACGCGTGCCACGGTCTCTGCAATCAGCTCTTCGATCTCTTTAGAAGCAGCAGCACTTCGCTGAGCCAGCGAACGTACCTCACTGGCGACCACCGCGAAGCCGCGCCCCTGCTCACCCGCGCGGGCCGCCTCTACGGCGGCATTTAACGCCAGAATGTTGGTCTGAAATGCGATGCTATTAATCGTGGCGGTGAACTGCCGGATTTTTTCTGACCCCTGAGCGATACTGGTGATGGCTGCTGCCACCGTCTGAACCAGTTCTACGCCCTGCTGAGTGGTATCGGTGGTCGTAGCGGCGAGTTCACGCGCCTCACGGGCATTCTGTGCATTGTGCCGCACGGTAACAGTGATCTCCTCCATGCTGGCTGCGGTCTGCTCCAGTGCAGCGGCCTGCGTGGATGTCCGGTCAGAGAGATCGGCATTACCCGCTGCGATGTCGCCAGCTTCACGATGAAGAATGGCTGCGTTTTCACGAATAGCGCTGACCGTCTGTAACAGACTGTGCTGCATCTCTTTAACCAGTGGTACCAGTTGCCCGACACAATTGCGCCCCAGCTCTTCCGGCTCGCGCGTCAGATCACCATCGGCAATAATTTTTAAATGACTGCGAATTTTACCGACAGGTCGCACCAGGTGGACAACCAGATAGCGGTCGCAAAACAGCAGCAATGCCACTGCCGTCAGCAGTGATGCCACCAATATAGCCTCAAGCCGATGGCGGTCCGCCTTCAGGGGTGCCCGATGTTGTGCCAGGTGCTGCGTCACCTTAATCAGCTGCGCGCGGGCGGCCGAGGCATATTCTGAGGGCGTTGTTGTGAGTGCTACGCGGAAGTTATCCCAACCAGCATCGGCCGGGGTTAAGGCGACGAGGGCCTTTTTATCGGCTGCTGTGCCGTTCTGCATGACAATCGCGCTATGAGCCAGAAAACTCAGCTGCTGCGTCAGATCGGCTGAGCGATCGGTTTGACGAAAGATGTCGCGCACCACCTGGCTGCTGTAGCCACCAGCCAGCGCGACCACGCCCAGCGAGACGATCATCATCCACAGCACAACGCGGCGGATAGTGAAATGCCTGAGTGAATTCATGAAGTTTTCCCTGATATTGTCATTGGTATAGTTAAAAGTGAACCGAAATAAATTATGTCATCTACTTTAATGCGTTATTATATAGCGCGCTATATTTATACTCACTATCCTGGCAGGATATTTAAGAAATTAAAAGTTTTTAACGACAAAATAATAGAATCGTCGATAAGAAAACATTTTGTTAAAGAAAAAGGAATTACTGTCAGGGCCTGAAATGGCATGCTTCGCAGTAGATAAATAACGTTGTGCCTCTTTCTTTTAACAAAATTGTCTGTAGTCATGACACAATACCATCCAGTTTTTCTGTTTAATTTCGCTCCGTAACCAGTCGGCGCGGAGGAAACCATGCTTATGAGTCTTAGCGGCGGCGACGATTGCCGCACGCGAACCCTGCACGCGCTGCGCAGTAACGACGAAAGTCGTGACGATGTGTTGCAACAGTTCGTCCGGCTGGCAAGCCAGGCACTTGGCATTCCCGGCAGCTTTATCTCCGTACTGGATGATGAGATGCAGCATGTTAAGGCGGCGCACAATTTCACACTCACCCAATCCACCCGACAGGACTCGCTCTGTCGGCACGCAGTGGACAGTGATAGCACCGTGGTGGTGCCCGATACGTTGCTTGATAACCGCTTTGCTGCACATCCGCTGATTACGGGTGCGCCTTTTATCCGCTTTTATGCCGGCGTACCGCTGAAAAGCAGCACCGGTCTGATACTGGGTACGCTGTGTGTGACCGACACCGCCCCTCATCGCTTCAGTGGTGAGCAGGAGGCAATGCTTAAAATGCTGGCGGCACTGGTGATGTCATTTCTTGAGGCCTGGTACTCGGCGGGTTTTGCCGACCCGGTAACTGGCCTGCCCAACCGTCAGCGTCTGATTCGCGACCTGCAATTTCTTGCCACCTCCGGTGACACCACGCCACGACGGCTGGTGCTGATTGACTGTATTGATATGCCGCGCGCCTACGAGCTTGCGCGCTCCATGGGCATGGGGCCAGTTGAAAGTCTTTTGAAAGATGTGGCGACACTGTTGCCGCTGCGCCTGAGGCCTGCGCCGGGTGAAATGCTCTACACCGTAGCAACCGGGCGTTTCGCTCTGCTGACACGTCAGGAGAGCAGACTCACGGCCAACTGGGTGGCAAATCAGCTGGCAGGGATCAGCGCAGATCTCGGCGATGGGCTGTCGGTTGCATTGATGACACACGCCGGTGAGGCGAGTTTTAACACCGGGGAGATGCCTGCTCAGGAGATCCTGCGCCGGGCAGTCAGCGCGCTGCATGAGGCCATCACCCGCAACGTTGCCTCGATGCTTTTCAGTGAGGCAACCGATGCGCGCCACACCCAGGATTTCACCCTGATGCATGACCTGGCGATTGCGATACGCCAGGATAAGGGGTTATGGCTCGCCTATCAGCCTAAGATCTGTCTGCACAGCGGCAAGCCGATCGGACTGGAAGCGCTGATCCGCTGGCAGCATCCTCAGCGCGGCGAACTGTCTCCTGAACAGTTTTTACCTTTTGCCGGGCAAACAGAGCTGCTCAGCGAGCTCACCACCTGGGTCACAGAGCACGCCATCGCCCGGCTCTCCCGGCTTCGCAACAACTATATTCAGCTGCCTATCACCATTAACGTCAGCAGCAGCGATTTCTCCCGTGAAGGTTTTGCCGACGAGCTTGAAGAGCGGATGATAAAGGCAAAGCTTCCGGTTTCGCTGCTGGGCATTGAGTGTCTGGAAACAGAACGGATTCTGGAAAGCCCGACCGCAATGCAAGGGCTGGAGATGCTGAAACTGCGTGGATTTGGTATTTCACTGGATGACTTTGGCACGGGCTACAGCAACATCAGTTATCTTCGGCGTATGCCGCTGGACGTCATTAAACTGGACCGTTCACTGATCAGCGAAATTTCGTGTGATACCGCATCGCGCGTCATCGCCCGCAGTATTATTGCGATGCTCAAGGATCTCGATTACATGGTGCTGGCTGAGGGCGTGGAGAATGCGGAAACCGTAACAGCGCTGACCGAGTTCGGCTGCGACCAGGCGCAGGGCTTTTTCTACTCCAGGCCGCTGCCGGAAGCGGCGCTGGATGAGTGGCTCGGCTGGCGATTACGCAGTAAGTGCTGAGCCTGTCCCTCCCCCGGCGGATCTTACCTGGCTAACTCAAAGCCGTCAGGCCCGGCGATGATAACAGTATTGCGCCCGGCCGCTTTTGCCTCGTAGAGCGCTTCATCCGCACGCCGCAGCAGAGACTCGCGATCGCTAGCCTGGTCACCCCGTGAAGCCACGCCAGCTGATATCGTCATCGTCCCGGCGAACGGGAAGGTGGTGGCGCTGACGGTCTCACGGATGCGTTCCGCGGTGCGGGCCGCATCCGCCAGCGTAGTCTGCGGCAGCAGCAGAATGAACTCCTCGCCACCAAACCGGCTGACGATATCACCGGTGCGACAAGCCTGACGCAGCAACGCTGCCAGGCTCACCAGAACAGCATCGCCCGCGTCATGCCCGTACCAGTCGTTTATCTTCTTAAAATGGTCAATATCAATGGCGATGGCACACTGGTCATACTCACTGTCTGATTGCGCCGCCAGCGCTGAAAATCCGCGTCGGTTGCAGAGACCCGTTAGCGGATCGGTCATCGCTTCATCGCTAAGTGCGGCCAGGTGACCCGCAACAGCGTGGCGATGTTCCTGCACCGCTTCTTTGAGCCGGTCAGCCTCGTAATACCAGGTTTTCACCGTAGCGAGAGATTCGGCCTGCGCTTCGCTACCGCCATCGCGCACTCGGTCCGCCAGCTTTTCAAGCGGAGAGGCGATCCGACCGGCCATAAAGGCAATCACGGCCGCTGTCACGACAATAATGCCCAGAACGAACCAGACTGCGCTTTCCGCCGTGCGCATCAGAATATGTCTGACCGTTTCAGAGGTGCCGGTAATAAACACGTTCCAGCCGGTTTTATGCAGCGTGCCATAGCCGGTCAGATAGTGCTGACCACCACTCTCCAGCGTAAAGTGCCCGCTTTCCGTCGTGGCGAGCTGCTTCTGCAGTGCCAGACTTAGCAGCATCTTTGTACCAACGCGCGCCGGATCGTGACTGAAAATAATCAGCCCCTCATTGCTCACCACGCTGACCGTCGCTCCGTTTGCATAGAAGTGCTGGCTCAGGATCTCACTCAACATACTCTGTTTTTTAAGATAGATGGTGCCGCCAATGTAGCCCAGGTAACGGCCCTCTGCGCTGAACAGGGGCTGTGATAAAAACACCACATAGTTATCAGCTGCAGAAGTAAAAGGGGGTGAGATAAAGGGCTTCTGGGTCGAAATGGCCTGCTGGCTGGCCGCCGAGTGCAGCTTCACGCCAATCAGATTCAGACTCTCGGGTGAGGTTGCAGCTATAATTGCATCATGGTTTACCACCACCACCGAATTAAAAAATCCCGACTGCATTCGCAGACGATCGGTCTCCCGTTTTAGTTGTTTCATATCGCTGAGACCCTTGATTTCCGAAGCACTCCAGGCCAGTTCGCGTTGCGCTGTTGCCAGATAACGATCGGTGGTATCGGCCAGTTTACGGGCATAGGCAATGTTCCCTTCAAGCAGGCTGTCTTCGATATTGGCTTTTTGAAACAGCAGCAGCGCCCCGAGCAGCAAACCAGAAGTGAGAATAACGCCTCCGATGGAAAGCAAAGTCAGCAGCGAACGAAGGCGCATTTTTTCTTGGGGCATGACAGTCAGGATCCCGATTAAGTATCATCTGAGTGTAACAGGTGACGTTTCACGTCAAAGGGAGAACAGAAGGGAATTTAAGCAGAATCACAACGGATTGCCGGGCCGGGCACAAAACCGCACCGCCTTGCATAAAGCACTGGTTAGCGTTTCGGTGACTCTGACAAACGACAGCAGCAAATGATTAAACAGTGATAATAGTCATTAATGCGGAATCTTTGCAGATAACGTTCTTTTCTTATCGCTGAACGCGATGATACCGCCCTCCAATCGCTGAAAATAACGGGGCAGGTTCTGCCCCATTTATCCTCACATGCGATATAAGCGTAAAAAGTTAAATCAAATAAGCATCCATAATAGGCATTTAGGCGTCTGGTTAATCTTTTTTAATCGGGTTAACGCCAGAACGCTTTAATATAAGGACGGCTGCTGAGTCGTTTAATAAAATGGCGTGGACAGGTATAAAAGCGCCCATCCCATTCCAGATTAACCCATTGAAACTCATCATCTTTGATTTTTTCCAGCAGCCTCATCGCCTGCACAGGCATCTGGAAAGCATACGTTTTGGCACTGTTGCAAAAATCGGGAGGTGATAAACTCATCGTCATCTTTTGCTGACGGAGCAGCACATGAACCCATTCAAAGGCCGGCATTTTCAGCGCGACATCATCCTGTGGGCGGTGCGCTGGTACTGTAAATACGGCATCAGCTATCGTGAACTGCAGGAGATGCTGGCCGAACGCGGTGTCAACGTTGATCACTCCACGATTTACCGCTGGGTTCAGCATTATGCGCCTGAAATGGAAAAACGGCTGCGCTGGTACTGGCGTAATCCTTCAGGGCTCTGATCCTGGCATCTCGATGAAACTTATATCAGAGTTAACAGCCGATGGGCCTATCTGTACCGTGCTGTTGACAGCAAAGGCCGCACCATCGATTTTTATCTTTCCCCGCGCCGTAACAGCAAAGCGGCATATCGGTTTCTGGGAAAGATTCTGAACAACGTGAAAGGCTGGCAGATCCCCCGACTCATCAACACCGATAAGGCTCCCACCTATGGTCGCGCGCTGGCGTTACTGAAGCGGGAAGGCCTGTGTCCGCCTGATGTTGAACACCGGCAGATTAAGTACCGGAATAACGTCATTGAATGCGATCACGGCAAACTGAAACAGATAATCGACGCCACGCTGGGATTTAAATCCATGAAGACGGCATATGCCATCATCAAGGGGATTGAAGTCATGCGGGCATTGCGTAAAAGACAGGCGGAAAACTTTTACTTCGGCCATCCCCTGGGCGAGATGCGTCTGGTGAGCAGAGTTTTTGGAATTTAAGACCTTTCTGTAATACAAAAGGCTACCTCATTAAGAAATATGCAACAGTGCCCGTCAGAATTAGTGGCAGAAAAACTGCACAGTATCGGCCAGAAACGATGGTTGCGGGCACAGGCTGCAGGATAAGTTCGCCTGAAAAATGTGTTTCAGGTTAAAAACGCACCGAATCGAGTATTTTCCCCCATAAGCTTCCCGGTTAGCCCGCCATAAGGGGACATCCGAAAACAAAATTCATGGCCAGGAGATTTTTAAAACAATGATTCAGTTTCCTAACCATCAAGGATAAAATCTCATCGAGAAATTAGTATGCACATAAGGAGATGGCCCCATTGTTAAGTACTGACTATTTTTTGCCAGGAACTCATTTGCCCCTCGCGCTCCACCTTGTATGTAAGCTTCATTTATCATGTGCCGGGCAGGTATAGTCGTTCCCGTCCCATAATCCATACTAAATATTGCAGTCATTTTACCAAAATATCCCTCCACCGGTTTACCGGTTAAACGGGCCAACTGTTGAGCCATAATATTACCTTCAGGGGTAATATCAGCACTGTGACAGGTAAGCATTCTTATCTCATCAAAGTTTTGCTCCAAAATACCTCTATTCCTTAGTACATTATAAAGTTCTTGTGCATTTGCATTCACGCCATGATTTATTTCCACTAATCCAGGCTTGCCATGCATGTTAATGTTTAAACGACGGGTCCCGTTATTCACATCAATAGCCGTAAAAATAACTTCTCCTGGTGCAGACCGTCCTCCAAATGCATGTCCACCAAGAACCCGGGGTGACTCTATTGGCATCGTTTCACCTACTGTTGCCATTATTGTCACTCTGGACCTGATTGCGCTTCTTATTCCCTTACCAATACCGATACCCGCTCCCGCCAGGCCGATTCCCATAGACACCCAGCCCAGTGTGCTGGAAGCCTCCGGAGCCACATCTTCCAGCGCTCCGCTTGCGATGGCCGTCACGTCCGACACCACACCCAGTGTCCCCACCGTAAGCGCCACTGGTGAAGCGCTGGCCAGCGCCGCCATCAGCCCGCCCGCCGCCGCTATCGACATCCCCGCCGTGAATACCGCGAAGACCAGCCCCAGAATTCCGAGTCCTATACCTATCCAGCCCTGCGTGCTGATGTGTCCCGACGGGTCGGTGAGGTTCACCGGGTCCCCCGCGCAGTAGGCGTACGGGTTTAGCCCCCCCGCCCCGAACGGGCTCAGGCTGTCCGGACACGTAAAGCGCATCAGCCGCGGGCTCCAGGCCCGGTACCCGTTGCCCAAATGATAGTTCCGGCTGAACGGGTCCGGGCGCTCCCCGTTAAAGCCCGGCAGCCCGTCCGCCACTTTCCCTCCGCCGTACGGTGACCAGACGTGCGTCACCCCGCCGGCCTCTCCGGCTTTCAGGGACAGCTGCGGGCTGTCGTGCCGGTTTGTTGCCGTCAGCGTCACCCCGCTGCCCTCGCTCACTCCGAAACAGGTGTGCCCGCTTTTAATCAGCCGGGTGATTTTATTCAGTGCCGTCTTCATCTCACATACCTGCTCCTCTCCCCGGTAGTACAGGGCCCGGGTGTCTGAACCACCCACTGTCTGGGTCACCAGCCGGTTCAGGGCGTCATAGCCATAAGTGCTGTCGGGCGCACCGCTCACGCTCACCAGCCGCCCGGCCGCGTCATAGCTGCGCGTTCTGCCCATCTCGTCCCGCGTCATCCGCCCGTCCGCATCGTAGCTCAGCGTGATTTTACCGGGATAGCTGTCATGGGTATGCTCTACTGACGTCAGCTGCGTCGGGTCGTCCGCGTTGTCGTAGTGATACGTGGCCACATCTTCACCCAGCACATCCAGCGTTGTGATAACGCTGACCAGGTTATTCAGTGCGTCGAAAGTGTAGCGCTGCGCCGTTATCCCCAGGTTGTAGCCGTCTGTGGGCAGCAGACTCCCCTCAGCCGTAAAATCCGTCAGGCGGTTGCGGGCATCGTACGTGAAGGTTTCCGTCAGCACGTCCTGGTCATCAGCCCGGGTGACCCGCTGCGTGATCTGTCCGCCCAGGGAGTATGTCAGGGTCTGCTTCACCGTCTTTCCGTTGCTCCCGGTGGCCGTGCGGGTCGCCTCCCGGCCCAGAGCGTCATACGTCAGCGCCGTGGTAAGCGTCGTCCCGGTCGCCGGGTCCGTCGTGGTGTATGACTTCACCCGCGCCAGCGGGTCGTACGTCACGTCCGTGGTCAGGGCATCGTCTTTCGTCCGGGTCATCCGGCCGAAAGCGTCCCGCGTCAGGCTCATCTTTTTACCGGCCGGGTCCGTGTACGTGCTCATCGCTCCGCCAAGCGTGCGGGTATAGTCCGCCTCCCGGACACCGGCCTTAGCAGATGTGAACGTCTCGCCCTTCAGCCGCCCGGACGGGAACAGGGTGTTCTCCATTACCGTGCTGCCCTCCGTCGCCGTCAGCAGGCTGCCGGTCAGCGGGTCCCGGGTAAAGGCCTGCTCAACCGGCGCGGCCGGCGACCCCGTCCCCGGCCTGGCGCTCAGCGCCGCCAGGGCGTTATCCAGGGGGACCGTCCGGGTGTATGTGATGATGCTGCCCGACGTGGTCATGACGGACTTCGGCACCGGCGAGACGCCGTCGTAAAGATACAGCAGGTGTCGCCCCCCGCTCTCCGACGCGGTCAGCCGGCCCGGGCCGTCGAACGCCTGCGCGCCCAGGTTCCAGGTCTTCGTATTGCCCTGTCCGTCCTGCCCGGTCACGCTGATGCCGGTCAGGCACTCCCCGCTCAGGTGTCGCGCCCAGGTGCGGGTCACCACCGTGCCATCGGGCAGCGTCTGCGTCAGCAGCCGGCCCGCGTCATCCCAGGTATACTCCGTCACCCGCCCTTTCTCATCGGTCATCATGCGCAGCCGGTGGTGGCCGTCCCATTGGTATTTCCGCACGGTCTCCAGGCCGCCGCCGGACAGCACCTCCTTCTGCGGCAGACGCAAAAGCGGAGCCAGTTCGGTGGTCCGGGTGGCCGACGTCATGCCTCCGCCCGAGGGCGTCACGGTCCGGGTCAGGGCCACCGGGTCGGTAGTGTCCGTTACGGTCACGCCATCAGAGGTGACCTTCCTGCTCAGGTTACCAAACCCGTCGTACTCAAATTCACTCCGGACAGAATAATCCTTCGCGGTAGCCGTCTGCCAGTCCCGGGCGATACGGGTGCGGGGCTGCCCCGTCACGCTGAACACCTGTGAGAACACCGTATACCAGTTTTTCGTGCCGTCGGCGTCCAGTTGCTGCCGGGTCACCTCCCGCCCGGCGCCGTCATAAAAAGTTTTTATCTGGTTGCCCCGCGGGTCGGTTGTGGTAACCACCATGCCGGTTCCATACATGGCATATTTAAAGGTAAAGGTTCTCGCGTAGTCCGTACCCGCTGCCTGTGTCCGGGTCAGCATCCGCCCGGCTTTATCCCGGGTGTATTTTGTCTCCACGCCCTGGGCGTCTTTTTCCCTGAGCAGATGCCCCAGAACCGGGTGCCGCAGGGTGATGCGTGTCAGGCTGATGTGGTCATGCGTGGTCAGGGTTTCGGACTGACTGAGCCCATTCAACGAAGATGTGTAAATGAAGTCTTGCTTCTGCACGTACGACTCACCGGGCTGGTTCGCCACGTCCGGCCAGTACGTGGTGGTGCGCTGTTTTTCCCGCCCGTACGTCAGGAGGTTTTTACTGTCATCGTAGTGCGTATGGCTGACCCGGGTCCTGACGCGGTTTGTGCCGTTATCCTTCTGTTTTTTGTCCGGCAGCACGGTGGTCACCTCCTCCCGGTCAGGGAGCACGACGTAGCCGTCCCCCGTCAGGCTGCTGAGTTTTTTCCAGTAGTGCCGGGTGTAAGTATTGACCTCGTCGCCCTCAATGCGGCGCGGCATGACCTTTTTGCGCTTCAGGTAGCGCCGGAAGCCGTGCGGGTCGGCCGGGCACTCCTCACCCTCACCGTCAGCATGGTAGTAAGCGTACTCGGTAATCGTCCCGTCCGGGGCCCACTCCTTAATCAGATTGCCCGTCCCGTCATACTTCCAGCGGGTAACGCGCTCCCTGAGCAGTCCTTTTGCTATCCAGGTTTCAGTCTGCTGTATCGGGAGGTGGTAACTGAGGGGCTGTTCGGCCACGGTGACTCCTGCCATAGCAGGATAGTCCGTCCCCACCGTGTACGTCCTTCCATCCTGTAGCGTGCTTTCAGACTTGATTTGGTGAAAGTTGTTGTAACGCCGGGTGACCGTTCTGAGCACCTGCCCGCCCGTTTGGTCCATCAGCCGGGCCACCGAACCGTAGGTGTACCCGCGCGTCAGGACGTCGAGCAGCAGGTCGGTATCGGGGTCCCAGCGCGAGAAGTCCCGCCCGGGGGCATTCCGGCCAAGGTAGTTTTCCTCGGTCCACGTCCAGCGGGTCTCAACCACAGGCTGCCCGTTGCCGGGCTGAACGGTATGGGTGGATACCTGAGGCAGGGGCGGCAGGCCTACGCCGTCAGGAAAGGACGCGCCGCCCGTGTGAGGATATACTACTGACTCCTCCAGCCCCGCGGGCGAGGTTATGGAGATCAGATAGCGAAGCTTTGGGTTTTCGATGTTCCAGGGATCGATGAGATCATAATTGAACACCCAGGTCATGTCCGGGTCGGTAGCATAGCTGGTCACGCTGCGAAGCACTCCCCGCCGGACACAGAACACAGTATCGTAACCTGATACCGGGTCATCAGGAAGGACTGAAAAAGTCGCGGCCTGCTCAGGGTTGTCAGAGTAGTTTACGCGACAAAGCGTCCTGGTAAGCCCGTCCCGATACTCTGTCACTGCAGAAAGACGGACGCCCGCTCCCCTGCTGTTCTGGTCCCACAGAAGAGACAGGCTACGTCCTTCCGGGGTTGTTATCCTGCCGGTTACCGCCTGGAAGCCATATCTGACTAACTCCTCCACCAGGCCGGATTTGTGAATGACCCGGGAAATACAGCCGTCCTGACTCTCTGTGATAAAGTTCCTGAGCTTGCGTTGCCTGACTGCTGAGCCACTGTTGCTGACCGGGTACGACTCTCCGGTGGAAAGGGAGATCCGCCGCCCTCTGATGTCATAGCGGGTAAGGTTGAGGGCAAAGCCGCGGCCAAAACCGTCATCCCGGTCGCTGACAGGGGAGTAGTGCAGAGCCAGCTTCAGGCCGGGGCCGGCCAGGTTGCCGGAGCGGAGGTCAGCGAGCGGCAGGTTAACGGTGAACAGCCCGGTGCGGGGGTCCACGCCGCCCTGAATGGCGCTGAGGAAGTTGCCGGCAGCGGTATAGAATGAGGAGGATGACATGATACGTCTCCGTAATTGCTGTAATTGCAGGCGCTTCTTTCCCGAAAAACTGGTCTCACAGAAAGAAGCGGCATTATGGTCAGATAACAGAAATTCCTGCCGTCATTACTGAGCGGCAGGGTGCCTGTTAATGAAAACGGCTGACGGGAACGGGGACAGATAGCAGGATGAGGTTATCTCCGTGTCGCCGTCCATAAACCTGACGCTGAGGCCGGCATCTTCCCTGTAGTCTCCCGCGAAACTTATTGCCAGAATATTGAGGCTGTCCCGGTACCGGCATCCGCTGAAAATAAAGGGGCAGCCGTCCGGGTTTGCGGCATCCGCAGCCAGAGAATAGTTATTCAGGCCGGCCCAGCCGGCAATCACGATATCCTTTTCCCGGATGGCGGCCACCACGTCAGCCTCGCTTACCCGGATATCCTGACCGTCATCATCCGTGGCCCGGAAGGTCACGTAGAAGCGACTGACTTTTGCGGCCTCACCCAGCCCGCCGAATTCATCCACCACGCTCAGCTGCCTGACGTATTTAACGTTGTCCACAAAGCTCATGTTCGTCTCCCCGGTGAATGAAACAGATATGCGTCATGGCAGGCTTTCCTGCCTGCCCCTTTATTTTGAGAGGTAGAACGTGGACGGGAAGTCTGACAGGTAGCAGGTGGAGGTAATCAGGTTGCCGTCCTTTTTTTCCTGTATTTTGGCGCAGACGCTGAGGCTTCCGCTGAACGCCGCAGGCTCCACGCTGATGAAATTAGAATTGTTATGATATTCAGCGTTAGTCACCCGGAACTGACTGCTGTCATCAAGCCCCAGAGAGACATCAGTGAACCCCACGTAGTCGGTCAGCGAGAGCTGCCCGGCACTGACCGCGCTCTTAATATCGCCGAAGGTAATTTCAATGAGCTCTCCGTTATCGTCCGTCACGCGCAGGACGATATAAAAGCGGCGTATTTTTTCCGGGTTTCCCCGCCCGCCGAACTCATCAATAACAGCGAACCGCTCTATGTGCTTTATCGAGTCAATGAAGCTCATGTTTTTTTCCTTGAATTTTCATTTGCGGTCCGGAAGCCCGGCCGTATATCAGGGCCGGCGTCCGGCCGCAGGTCGCGCAGCGGACCTGCAAGGATATTCCTGCCAGAGGTTACAGCCGGCAGTCTCCCGGAATTTAATCCGCGCAGGGGATTCCATAACATGCCGGCCGGTCAGACAGGGGAATTAATTCCCCTGATACATAATAAAGGCCAGAATGTAGTAAGGTGCCGTCACGTCGGCTGAATGGCTGTGGCTCTGCACCCCAACGTCGGCATGATGGGAATGCCCTTCCCCCTGGCCGGCATTCTGAGTCAGGGGAGCATGGCGATTTTTACAAGTCTCTTTTACCGTACCGCCATTGATATATTGCCCGTCGCTGGGATCGGTCCACTCACCATAAGCAAACCCGTAGTTATAATCATACATATCTCCCTGCTTATGGTAGTGCTCAGGCATCTCGCTGACGGTAAGTTTATGTTCATTGACCGTCACGGATATTGCTGAGCTGCTTTTGTTTGTGTTCAGCTCAAAGTGTTTTTTATCTTTATCGCCTGCGGTTTTCTCCGTGGACTTGCCGCCCACGTCATTCAGCTCCCCACCGAGAATAAAACGATCCCGGAGATCCGGGGTATTATTTTTACCGTCACACAGCACCCAGTGGGCAGGCATGGTGGTTCCGCTGTACATAACAATGGTACCGACAGGAATATCAGACATAATATATCTCCATTGATTTTTAGTTAATTTTGAACACAGTTTTATTTGCAATCATAGATTTCATTACAGATAAAACCCGGCAATGAAAATCGTGTCCTTTTAATAAATGGAATAACCGGCAGTACAGGGTTATACATTGTCCGTCAGGCAGAGATAACGGGGACAGAACCCCGGACAATATTGCAGACCGCAATAACAGTGTTTATACAGGCAGGTGTCCGGCCATAAATAACTTTCTTTCCGCCTCCCTTCGCCGTACCAGTCCCGATAGCGGTTTCCCGCCGGCATGGATCCACCGTGAAAACTCTTCAGCGGCCCCGGCATAATCGCCGGCGTTGAGCTTTTTCAGCAATGTTGAGGCTGCAAAATTACCGCTGCCGAGATTGAATACAAACGAGACCAGAGCATCAAACTGATGCTGATTCAGTGCAACTGCCACTAAGCGCATAACGGTGCTTTCTGACGCAGCAATATCATTGCGCAGAAAGATATCTGCCTGCACTTCATCTGTAATATCTCCCGGGAGCACACCAGCGGTATGCCCGTAGCCAATAGTCCATACTCCCGCAGAACACTGATACGCCTGCAGACGTAACCCTTCAAAGCTTTTAATCAGATTAAGTCCATGTTCACTGATTTTCATTTTTTAACCTTTCATTCCGGTAAATAGAGTGTCTGGATTTCATTATTTGTCAGCCAGTGCATGCGGAACAGGTGTTCTTCGGATAACGCTGATGATTATTTTTCTTTTACCTGATTATTCTGCAGCAGACTTATCCGGTGAATAAGGCCGGTTACCAGGGTGATAATTAACGCGCTGCAGAGGAATGCACCTATCGCCCGCTCACCAGAAAAAACACCGGGGAAGATTATATTCACCACTTCAAGCGTCACGTCAGCCCCCAGAATCCCCATAACAAAAGAGATAACAAAGGCCACTGATTGTTTTTTACGGTCAAAATATCGCTGGTTCAGCCCCCATACCAGCGCACCGCAAAGGGAGGCCACAACCACCTTTAAGTCAGGGTGGTACAGAACCGGAACTGGCATCTTATATCCTTCTGAATCTGGTCAGGTTAACTCAGAAAGTTCCGGCAACGATTTCCGGATGGCGATACTCCCTAAGAGGTATAACTATTTCTGTAAATGACAGTACGCCCATAAACCACTCAATAAAAATGGTTATTATCGATCGGTTACACCCCAACTGATAGATATTAACTATCAACGATGGGCTAATGATCGTCTCAGCCAATTAACATGCGTTGCTAAAGTTTTCAACATCCTGTTTATACTTGATTTTATTTTTTAGCTTTGCTGTCTCCATAAATTAAAAACAGGGATTTAACAGAAATTGCGGCACTGTTGCAAATTTCTTGATTAGGTAGCCTTTTGTATTATAGAAAGGTCTTAAATTTCAAAAACTCTGCTCACCAGACGCATCTCGCCCAGGGGATGGCCGAAGTAAAAGTTTTCCGCCTGTCTTTTACGCAATGCCCGCATGACTTCAATCCCCTTGATGGTGGCATATGCCGTCTTCATGGATTTAAATCCCAGCGTGGCGTCGATTATCTGATTCCGTATTATTTGCGTAAAAATTGTGTATTTAGTTTCTCATTTAAGTTTTGCGCAACTTTGTATTATTCCATCAATTAATTTGACAATGCCTGCGTAGTTCAGTCAGACCCGAAGAGATTCTTATCGACTTTTTCAAGTCAGCACAAACGGTGGCCGTAATAAGCGATCACAGAGAATGACGGTTACCTGCTCACATTTCGAGCATTGAAACGTTCGGCAGACCCCGAGCCGTTATGCCGCAGAGACGTAATGGTGCTGGTGGATAGGTTAGGATGGTCATAAACAGCGCACATCGTTTACACTCTCACCAGCCTCATGTGCAATCCGGCAACCGTTTTCATATACCCCGGAGAGAGGCAGGAGATCACTGACGGCGGGCAATAAGGAATCTTATGCTGGATTATATGGTGTCGCTCTACCGTACTGTTCCTGTCTCATCTGCATGTCTCACCGACTGGCTTTCCCGCTGGCTGGCACAGCAGCAGCTCAGATGCGACGATCATCATTTTTCAGCCGCCTTTCCCTGGCGTGAAACCGGCCTGCCCCAGCACACCTTTTTGCAGCGTGAACTGACGATAAACGGTAAGCGTTACCTCACCGGACCGCGCTATCTGGGTGGTGATCTTTCACAGCCTTTCATTGAGATTGTGGCACGTGACGGCGTCATCGATTACGCAGTTGCTTGCGCCATCATGCAGGCGTGGCAGCGGCTCAAACCGTTAAAGCTGCATATCCTGTTGCCTGCGGCTCATTCAGACATCGGTATAAGCGATCAACTGGTTTACCTCAGCGATCCAGCCTCACTCTCTGCACCTGCCGACAAGGAGATTTCACTGGTAAAGGCCAGCCGGAAAGATTACCCCGCCTGTATCACCGCGATTAATCGTGCCTATCGTGCCAGCTGGCATACACTGCCGCATCTGCGTAATCAGCTACTGGCAACCAGCAGGCAGGAATTGCGGGAGGATCTCGCCAGCGGACATGTATTGTTAATTGTCTGGCAGGGCGTAATGGCCGGGCTGATGATTTGTGTCCCGCGGCGACTGGCCTTCATTGAAGGATTCCAGATTATGGATGAAGTGATTATGCCCGCTTATCAGGGCCGTGGACTCGCTGCGCGCGCTCAGCAGCATTTGTTGCAGCAGTTTCATCACTATGGTGAGAAGGCGCTGCTGACCGGCACCATTCTGCCCGGCAACACCCCTTCACTGCGCAGCGCACAAAATGCCGGGCGACACTGCGTGCTGAAATATCAGTTTTTTACCCCTGCCGATTTACGACCGGGACGGCGGGAGATTTAAAATTACCCCAACGCCAGCTCAATCAATTTATCCTGTACGCTGTAAACGCGCTGCGTCAGGCTGAGGCTCTCTTCTGCACTGATCCAGTTTGTATCTGAACGGCTTGCCGCCTGTTTTTCCAGGCTCTTAACTCACTCCGCGACCGGCTTATCATCGGTAGACGCTACAGATACAGACATATCCACCTCATTTTGCTGCTAAAAAAGTCCACACTGGCAGCGCATATTAACCCTGATACCTGATCGGCATGGCGCTTTCCTGAGCGCACAACCCGGCTTACATCATAAAACTGTTTTGACATCGCAGACATTCCCAGAAGGGTGCGACGCTTCTCGGATACAGGATGCAATCAACTCAGGCTTATCAGTCAGTCGACTTGTCATCATTGCAAATCAATATGAACGTTTGATGACGAAGGTGATAAAAAATAACGTTAAAATTAATAACCTGATCCTATTTCCCAGACCCCAATCGGGATTCACATTTCGAAAACAAAATAATGACAAAAGGTGACTTTTTCATGACTAAACTAGTGCCATTTTTTATCAACGGAGCAAGCAAATGACTCACTTTATGGCTATTTTTTTCTCTTCCCTGCTTATGTGCAGCAACGTTTTTGCCGGTTCGGTTTCGTCCGTTTCTCTTGGGGCACTTTCTACCGCGCTCAATGAACGTATGCAGGTGATGAAAGCGGTGGCAGGTTATAAGGCACTGCATCATTTACCTGTTGAGGATCTGCCACGGGAACAAGTGGTTCTGGATAACATGCTGCAACACGCACAGCAGGCAGGGCTTGAACCCCACTCCGTCGTGCCGTTTGCTCACGCTCTGATGAACGCCAGCAAGGCGATTCAGTATCGCTATCGGGCTGACTGGCTCTCATCACCGGACAGAGATGTTTCCGTCAGAGAGCTGGCCGGGACCAGGCAGCAGATAGAACAGCTTGATGCACAGCTCCTGACCGCGATCAACCAGCACCTGGTGATCGGCACCTTCTCGCAGGAGGACAAAGACTTTCTGATGTCGCACCTTACAGCGCCCCACCTCAGTGAAAATGATAAAAACACCCTTTTCGCTTCCCTTGCCCGCATTCAGCGCCTGCACTAATTCTCTATCGGCCGAGTCCGCTTATTCCTGCCGGAGATAAGATCATCAGCCGCAGTCACGCAGGTGTGGGCGCCCTGCTGAACAATCGGCGAGTCAATAAGAATCATAAGGAGAGCGTCAAACTGAGATTTGGCGATGATGTAGCCGGACTGCCGCTGTTTCAGTGATATCAGCAGAATGTTTCTGGTGCTGAATCCACCGGATAATACCCGGCAAGAGGGCTGGTCATGAAGTCGTTCAGCGCCCGGGAGATACAACCACTTAGGGAGAGGGCGCTGACGATAGCCCATAAACTGGTTGATGCACTGGCAGTGCCGACATGCCTGCGATCTGGCACAGGACTTCGCTTTTGTGCTGCCGGTGCGTATTAACTGTCGGATGCGGGATGTCCCGGAATCTGACGCACCTGAACGGGGACGTCTCACTCTGCGCGGATCAGGGTTTTCGACCCACAAATCCGCCACGTGGATTTGCTGAAAGCCGCTTAAGCCTTTGCCGTGCTGGAAAGTTACTTCAGCGCACTGATCGTCTCCCGCCGTGACAGCACCGCTGGTGACCTGATATCGCTTTTCTTGCGCAGCGCCAGCTCCCTGCCGATGGCGGACTCAGGCAAAGCAACGCCCGGGCCGAAGCGCCGGGCGATTAGCCACGCAGCCGCAGCGTGGCAGGCAGGATAAGCTGACTATTCGCCGGGTCCTCGCCACCGATCATGGTAGTCAGCATAGAAAAGCAGGCCTGTGCGAGTGCCGGCACATTCTGCTCTACCGTGTCGATCGGAATTGAGAGCGAATCGTAGAGATAGTGGTCGTCGAAACTGGCGATGCGGATGTCACGGGTCAGCAGGCTATGCTCGCTCATATAGCGCAGCACCCCCTCCAGCAGACCGCAGGCAGCGGTAAACATTGCTTTGGGTGGACGTCCAAGCTGGTTACAGAGCGCGGCAAACATCTCGTAGCCGCTGCCGGGATGATAGTTCCCCTGAATAATCCACTCCGGCTGTGGAGTCACACCTGCCCGCGCCAGTCCCTGCCTGAATCCCGCCAGACGATCCTGGGTCGGGGAGAGATCAGACTGTCCGCCAAGAAAGTAGATCTCCTCCGGACAGGCGCGCGCCAGCTTTTCAACCAGCTCAGCGGTGGGCGTCACAGAGTCGGTGATTACCCACGGCAGCCGGGTATTGTTCATGTGGCGGTCAAACAGCAGCACCGGCAGCTGTTCACTGAGGCTGACATAGTCGCTGTCGCTCAGCATACTGGAGGCGACAATCAACCCATCGACCTGACGCGCGACCAGGTTGTTGACCACGGCCATCTCCTGAACGGCATTTTCATCGGTGCAGGAGATCAGCAACTGCAGACCCGCCGCGCGGCAGAGATTTTCCAGTGCATGAGAAAAGGCAGCGAAACCGTGGTTAGTGATCTCCGGCACCACCAGCCCCAGCGTATGACTGCGGGCGTCATGCAGCATCCGGGCATGGATGCTGGGCTGATAATGGTGTTCACGGGCAAGCGTCAGAACCCGCTCGCGCGTCTCCTTCGCCACCCGTAACTCTTCGCCACGGCCGTTGAGCACCAGACTGGCTGTGGCTTTCGAGACCCCGGCCAGCCCGGCAATATCACTGATGGTAACGCGTTTTGTTTTTCTCACGGCAAAGCATCGGTTAGTGAAACACGCGTTTATTCTACCATGCAACGACGTAACGACCAGTAGCGGGCCTGCAGTTCTGCGCGCCCGTGCAGGGTCAGCATGGCCGGAGAGTTTGGAAAATAACGGCTGCTCATCACCCCTTCTCCGTCGTTGATGAAGATCTCAACGCTGGAGTGGTCACACAGGATCTGCAACCGGCGTGCAGCCCCGGTCCAGTACCGATATGTCCATTTATCCGATACGAGGCTGCGACGGGCAAGCCGCAGTTCATTCTGCTGCCACGTCAGGATCAGGGTATCGGCGAAATTGAGCTCAATCCCGCCCTGACTCTCCAGCTCCAGTTCCAGCCGTTGTGCCGCGACCGGCGGCGCATCATCAGCACGGCCCTGATAGTGCTGCTCCTTCTCCCGCAGCGCCTGCAGTTCGGCAACAGGCTGCTGACAGAGCCGGCCATTTCGGGATCTCAGCTCGCGCAGACAGGTCATCTGGTGGATCCAGCCCTGTGTAACGGTTGGCTGAGCCATCTCTTCGCCGTCTGGCGTCCCCATCCAGCCCACCAGCAGACGCCGGCCATCAGCGGTAAGCGTGGTTTGGGGTGCATAAAATTCAAACCCGGCATCCATTTCGTTCAGCGGGCCATGCAGATATGCAGGCTGCTGATAATCCAGCGAGCCGCTCAGCCAGGCGCAGGCGTGACTGTTCAGATACCGCTTTTCTTCTGGCACGACGCCCTGCGGACAGCAGATCAGATAAGTGCTGTCGCCGAGCGTGAACATATCCGGGCACTCCCACATGTAGCCTGCGGCACCCAGACCGCCCAGTCCGCTACCCGCAATCTCGCCGAGATTCTGCCACTCCCGCAGATTTTCAGAACACCACAGCAGCACCCTGCCCTGCAGCTGATTATTTTGCGCGGCCAGTACCATGTACCAGAGACCGTCGTGGCGCCACACTTTAGGATCGCGCACGTGGCCGGTGTAACCCTCCGGCACGGCGATGACCGGGCCGAGTTTGTCAAAACCGCCCGCGCTGTTCTGCTGCGCCAGGCACTGCCACGCAGTGCGCGAGCCATCATCAAACTTCACATTACCGGTATAGATCAGCGTCAGCAGACCGTTATCGTCTACCGCGCTGCCAGAGTAGCAACCGCTGCGGTCATACTCTTCATCCGGCATCAGGGCGATGGGCTGATGCTGCCAGTGCAGCAGATCGGCTGATCGCCAGTGTCCCCAGCATTTATGCTGATGCGCACAGCCCAGCGCGTTCCACTGGTAGAAGAGATGATAATAACCCTCGAAATGGATGAAGCCATTGGGATCGTTAAGCAGCCCGGTTGCCGGTGCCAGATGCCAGCCGGGATAGTGGCTGTCGCTAAGCGCCGTTGGTATACCCTGCATCACCGCCTGTAAAATGGCGGCAAGACGTGTTGATGAAGCCATTATTCAGAATCCGTTTTGTATTTGAGCAGGTAAGAGATCACAAACGCTGTGGTGAACGCAATTGCAATGCCGATGAGATAATTAAGCAATGAGCCAGCCTGGACAATCGCCATGCCTGGCAACCCGGTCAGTGCGACCGCAGTCATATAAACATGGACCGATACCACCCAGGCACCGCCCAGCGCGCCGCCCACCAGACCGGCCAGAAAGGGTTTCATAAACCGCAGATTAATACCAAAGATGGCCGCCTCGGTAATTCCCAGCAGCGCTGAAAATGCAGAGGGCAGCGCAATCGCTTTAATCTTTGCATCGCGGGTTTTAAACCACACTGCCAGACAGGCTCCGCCCTGAGCCACGTTTGCCATCGTCCAGATAGGCAGCAGGAAGTTTACGCCAATCGAAGGATTCCCCAGTAAACCCGCTTCAATCGCGTGGAAGCTATGATGGACGCCGGTGATCACAATCACCGAGTAGAGTCCACCAAACACCAGTCCCGCCAGCCAGCCGGCGTGAGCAATCAGAGTACTGAGGATAAAGGAGATGCCATCACCCAGCATACGACCAGCCGGACCGATAATCAGTAGCGCGATAAAGCCGGAGATAATCACCGTCAGGAACGGTGTCAGGATCAGATCCAGCGCATCCGGGATAACCCGACGCAACTGCTTTTCCAGCATGCTCATAAACCACACCGCCAGCAGCACCGGGAACACCGTGCCCTGATAGCCGATCATCGCCACTTCAATGCCGAAGAAGTTCATGGTGTGGAAACCCGCTGCGACACCCCAGGCATTGGTCAGCGCCGGGTGAGTCAGAATGCCACCCAGGGTGGCGCCAAGAAACGGGTTACCACCAAACTCGCGGGCAGCCGTAAAGCCAATCAGGATCGGCAGGATTATAAACGCCGCCGAGCTGCACATATCCAGCATAATGTAGAGCGCATTTTCCGGATTGACCCAGCCGTAGGTTTTGACCATTCCCAGCAGGCCCATTAGCAGACCTGACGCCACAATCGCGGGAATGATCGGCACAAAGATATTCGACAACAGGCGTGCGATGCGCTGGAAAGGATTAAGCTTACGTGCCGCAATATCAGCGGCCTCAGACTTACTCGATTCGCTGATGCCCGCCTCAGCGATAAAGGCGGCGTAGACCTTATTCACCACGCCAGTCCCGAAGATAACCTGAAGCTGTCCCGCATTACGGAAGCAGCCTTTAACCCCCTCAATCCGACCAATCGCGGTGGTATCGGCTTTTTCATCATCTGCCAGTACCAGACGCAATCGGGTGGCGCAATGAGCCGCGCTTGCGATGTTCTCTTTGCCACCCAGCAGGGGCAGTAATACCCGCGATATTTTTACATAGTCCATACACACCTCAGTCTTGTTATGTTTTTATCCGCGTGGATAACAGGCCCCGGCATTCGGGGCCAGCCGGTCAGAACCAGGTTTCCATTTGTACGCCGAAGTTCCATTCGCCACCGGCATCGAAGCCTTTACTGCCGAACGCGTCGTCACTGGCATAGTTATCCAGCCGGTGATCCCAGTTCATCCAGGTTGCAAAGAGGCGAATTTCAGGGCGTTTGAGAAAGTCACCGACATCGCCGCCTTTCAGTGTTGGTGCGACGGTGAGTTTGGTAAAGCTGCCGCTGACCGCATTACGGTTGTGGTAGCCTTGCGGACGCAGGTCCATGTACTGATAAGAACCTTCATACTGCATCTCAACGTTTTGAGTGATTTCCTGAATCAACCGCAGGTTGACTGTCGCCCAGTCATAACTGTCACCTTTGACATAACGATCCTCACTGCGTTGTGTCAGTAAGGCAGGCGCAATATGCCAGCCAGCGCCGAGCGGGGTAATACCGTAACTCGCCAGCCGCCAGCTATTGGCTTCCGGCAACAGCGCGCCGTCAGATCCAATCGACTTCACCTCTGCACCCAATCCATGACCAACAAGCAGCGCAGTTTTCGATGAGCCTTCTGTGAGCCCATAAAAACTGTCGTTATGCAGACCCAGCAGCGCATGAACGCCGGTTTCCGCCGCATCGCTTTTGACTCTGTTACCGTCGATATCCTGGCGATCGTCGTTGTCTTTCGCCCGCATTCCGCTGACCATCAGCTGCACGGGGCCGACAAAATTATTCAGCGACAGGATGTAGTTCTGGGCGGTGTTTTCATTGTTTTCGATGTCGCCAAATGTACGACCATAAAGCGAGATGTTGCTGCGTGCCTGATCGTTCCATTTCATGTCGTCAATACCGGCACCGGTACCGGCAAGAAAGAGAACATCGGAGTCGATCCAGTGAATATCAAAGTTGTCACGATCAAAGCGCTTACCGGCCCAGACCGTTGCGTTATCAAACGCGCCGCTGAAGGTAGGAAGCTGCCCCAGCTCGACAAATGCCTGACGCAGATTGAGATCGCTACTGGCGGCCGTCCAGTCGTTGTAGGTGCGCTGCCCATCAGCCAGCATCGCTTTGAAACGGGTAGTGGCACCATTGTCCAGCGTCTGCTTGTGTTCGAGGTTGAGTTCAACGTAGGTATCCGGCTCATTACCGAGGCGGCCAACATGACCGCCGGTTTCCCCGGCAGGCGTCACGGTCGGGCCACCCTGGGTTTTAGCGGCCGAACTGTTCATCAGCAATCCGGAACGGGCATAACCGTGAAACTCGAAGCCACCTTGATCGGCGGATTGCGGCTCCCGTTTCGTGGTGCGCTCTGCGACCCGGGCGGTGGAGGTCTGGGTCTGCCGCTGAACTGACGCCAGCTGCTGAGCTTGCTTCTCCGCAATCTGCGCACGTGTTTCGGCAGCATTTGCCCGCTGCTCGGCTGCCTGCAGTCGCTGCTCCATCGCCGCGAGGCGCGCTTCAATGCTGCTCATGCTGGGATCGGCCCAGACCGATGTGGAAAGAAATAGTGTTGAGAGGGTTACCGCAATCGTGCTTTTTTTCATTTTTTTTGTCCCTGATCAGAAGCTATCATCACTGGTATTTTTTTGCTAAACCGATTTAGGTGCAAATCATAGCCACGGGTAATTTCCCTGCGCAATGAAAACAGCTAAACCGGTTTAGTGAATGTGAGATAGCTCGCAAAACAGAGGCACTTGAGACGATTAGCCTGCCCGTTCCTCCAGCTGGTAGAGCCACGGAAGTGCTGTCATGGCACCCTTAGCCGTGGTTGCCAGGGCGCCGCAGCGCTGTGCACTGGCAAGGCAGATGGCCAGCTGCGATTCATCGGCAGGCAGACCCGACTTCGCCAGTCCCCAGAGTAATCCGGCCACGAAGGCATCACCTGCGCCCGTGGTGTCGACGCTGACCACGGGTCGGGTGGCATAATGGGTTATCTGGCCCTGATAGCAGGCCATCACCCCTTCCCTGCCCTGCGTGACGAGTAATAAGTTAATGCTGAATCGCGCGGCCAGCGTCAGCATGCTGTCAGCCGGTTCCTGGTCCGGACAGAGAAAATTGAGCTCATCGTCGGACAGTTTAACCACGTCGGCATAGCTCAGCACCTCGTTCACCACCTTATGCAGCCGTGCCAAATCGGGCCAGAGGTCGTCACGCAGATTTAAATCGAAACTGACATAGCCGCCTGCTGCCCGGACCCGTTCCATGGCGGTCAGTGTCGCCGTGCGTGAAGGTTCCGCGGATAAGGCGATCGAACAGCAGTGCAGCCACTCCCCGCGCCGGAACTCTGGCAGGTCTGCCACCTCAAGAAACAGGTCAGCGCTTGGTCGCACCATAAAGGTAAAGGAACGTTCGCCCTGTTCATCCAGCCCGACCACCACGGTTGAAGTACGGTGCGGTGGATCGGCTATCATGTAGCAGGTATCAACCTTCTCTTCACTGAGCGTCTCACGCATAAATTGACCAAAAGGATCAGCGCCGACCCGGCCGATAAACCCGCTGTTTCCCTGCAGGCGGGCAATTCCAACGGCGACATTGGCGGGTGCACCGCCAGGACACTGCATCAGGCGACCCGGCATTTCGGGGAGCAAATCCACCACGGCATCCCCGAGGCACCATACGCGAACAGACATAAAAAACTCCTCTGATAAAACCTAAAAGCTAAACCGTTTTAGCTATAGCGCTAAACCGTCAGGAGTTCAAGCGTTACTCTGCTGAAGTGATGCGTAATTAACAAAAGTATTTTTCCGGTGAAGGCGTCAGACAAGGATAACGCTGCCCAGAGGGTGGTGAATGACAGAATAAAAAACCGGCACAGAGGCCGGTTCTGATTGCAGAGAAGCGTGATAAAAGTTATTTCAGCGTAGAGAGTATCTGTCTGATCGACGCATCAATCTGTTCAGCAATATCTTTTGGCAGGCGACTGAATTCATACTGCACAGTGCGCTTCTCATCATTGGTTTTACGACGCGCATAGGTATTGGCTGTGGTAAATGTTGCCAGTTTTTCTGTCACCGTCTTGCTGACAGGCACCGGTTTTTTTAACTGGCGACGAGCACTTTTGAAGCCATTCAGGATAGCGCTCTTCTTCTCATCCGCATTGGTATTTTGCAGGGCATTTTCTGCATTCAGTTTTTGCTGAATTTCACTGACCAGCCCGGAGACATCGACCGCCTCTGCTTTCGCCTCTTCCCAGACGTCAAGCAGCAACTGATAATCCTGTAGTGTCAACTCTGATACGATCGGGAAGAGTTCGATAAATTCAGCGGGCACGGCTGCTGCCTGGAACGCACGTGATACTTTGGCGTTGGAAATACCCTCAGCTTTAGCAATCTCTGTTTTGCTCATGCCGTTTTCGTTCATCAGCATAAAGCGCAGGCCTAACTCACGCAGATTATGCTCTTTAGCCGTTTGAATATCAGCGGCCAGCTGACGCGCATCACTGAGGCTCAGTTCATCAGCGGTGACCAGCACTTCCAGACTGGCACCGGAAAGAATGCAAGCGGCACGGCGGCGCGAACCATCCATGATCTCAATCCGGTCACCGTCTACACGACCAATAGCTGGGAAAAACTGCTGTAGCGTAATGGTGCGGGTGATCTCCTGAAGCGATTCCGGCGTCAATGTGCTTTGATCACGTCCGTTAATTTTTGGGTCAACGCTGGTTCGGGTTTCAATATCATCATGCGGGATTAACTGCCGCACAAAAGTCGCCTTCGCGCCTGATTTCAGCGTAAAGGTGCGCGACTGACTGCTGCTGTCAATCATGCTCGCGATAGCAGAATCACCAAATTTGCGGCCAATGCGCTGTATCGGTTTGCTCACAGAGTACTCCTGATATATTCGATGCGGTCAAACACAGCTCGTGAAAACTGCTCGGCTTCATATTTAGCTTTGCGCAGAGCGTCCGCACTGCCTGGATAGGAGGAGGGATTAGCACTGATCACCGTATCAAAGGACTCGCCACAGCGTTCAAATCCATCCAGCCGCGGTAAGCTGCAGTCCAGCATTGATTTGGTAAAGACTTCCCGGGCATAGCTTTGAGAAGTCAGATGATCATGTTTGGAGGTCATTTTGGACATAAAACCAATATTGGCTTTAAGCCGTGGTTCAATGCCTTCTGACTCAATACGCTCCAGCATTTCCGGCAGGCGCGTCAGATACTTCATAGTGGAATGGAAATCCACCTGTGCCGGAGGCGTCGGGGTCAGCAGTACATCACTGGCTGCAATTGCATTCAGCATGAATGAATCAAGGTGAGGGCCGGTATCAAGCAAGATGAAATCGTAATCACCCGCCAGACGATCAATGACATTACGGCGCAATACTTCTGAGGGTGCAACGCCGGGGAGATGTTCAGCAACCAGTTCTTCCCAGTCGCTGGCAACAAAACCATCGTCTATAGACGCTGGGATCACATCAACGCCGGGCATGACGGTAGGTTTAATAAACTGTTCACGAAGCTGGTCAGCATCGAGATCGTTGAGCATGGCCTGAGCTGCCGTCTCAAGAACGGAACCTACACTGTTGGTATGGCTCAGGAACATCGTGCTTGATGCCTGTGGATCCAGGTCAATAACCAGTATACGCAGGTCATTGTGCAACATAGAAGGATGTGCGCGCATACCGTGGGCCAGCGTAACGGTACTGACGGTTTTGGAAACGCCGCCTTTAAGACTGACAACGAATACCACAAAAGGGCCATCGTGACGATCGCGGTATTTCGGTACCTTACGGTGTTGATAGATATCGACTACGTTCTGGATTGTCAGGGCATATTGCGAGGTACTCCCGGTCTGTTTCTTACCAAACTGATACCCTGCAGCTTCCATATCACCAATCGCGGCGACTACAGCGTGCTTACTGAGCAATGGCATGTTAGCGACAGCATTGCGTGAGAAGGTCTGATAAAAACCAGTCTGGTTAAATTCCTGACGCTGCTGCTCAATGTGGTTACTCAGTCCATGTAACATGGAATTAGCCCGCGTGGCCATTTCCAGCACTCCACCGTAATCACGCTTCATAAGCCCCTCTGCATTAATGTTTTTTTGCATACTACACAAAAACCTCATACCTGCCAATTTTTTGGAAAAATCCCAAAAACCTGGATTTTTTTCATAGACGATGAGATTTTGCGGTGATTTTAAAGTGGAGAGCTTTTTGCACTGTCATTTTGTTATTAAGATTGAATGACTGAGCGGGTAGAACTTCAGGGGGGTGGGCAGGAAACAGATATTTTAAAGTGGGTTTTCGCAGATTTCATATGAACAGAACCTGCTTCTGATAACGTCTTCTGCCGGACAGATACCAGAGCATGAATATGAATCTTTATGATCTTTCGAGGTGTTTTCATCATGAAAAATATCAAAAAATATCATATAAATCATGAAGTTAATCGTTAATTTCATGGGTGAACATTGGCGGTGAGAGGTGATTACTTGCTATGTCTATTTCAGCTGAGAATTTATTCACGCTAATATTCTTACAGTCTATTGTTAGCTATACGTCATGGATTTGAATGTAAAGTGAGCTGAATGACCGACCGTGACTACTTTCAGTAAATCCGTTTGAGCATTTCTGATAAATTCAAAACTTGTCCTACCTTTTTATCATGACCCTTTAAACGAGTTGATTGCCACTTTTTAAAAGTGTCACACAACAGTTTTCTCCCCTGGGAAAAGAGTTCTTTCTTATCAGGCTGAGTTCAGGCCATAAAGTATGGCTTTGTTTCATCTGACTACTTTAGTGATGTCATTAATCACATAATGAGACTGTAAGAATGGACCCTAAGCGCGGGGGAGGGGCGGGGTACACTCATAGCGGCAAAAGTGGCAGCAAATCTAACTGCACATTTCATGATGAGAGAGCAATACCAGATGATGATTATTCTCGCTCAGTCATCCTGAGTTTAAGCCTGGAAGCGTTATCTCTTTACTATGCTGCCGGTCTTACCATGCTTAAAAATGAGACGACTTACCCGGCGCTTACTTTTTTGCACTGTTCATAGTATTGAGCGCTATCTGCCTTCTTAGTATCACTCATGTTTAATCAGTGATACCAACGACCATTTTGTCGTTCTTATGTCGCATGTAGTAATCAATATCATGGTGTTTTCATCACGAAAATTTCATATAAATTGTTATTTATCAAACAGGTAAATGTTTAATGTCAGGGTGAAACATCCTGACATTGATACCTTTGCCGATGCCATGTTCGAAACCAGACTGTCTTATTGTAAGAAGCCGTTTTATGTTGAGTGTCAGAAAGTCATGGAGTATTCAGGACTGGAGAGAAAAGGGTGAAGGGCTTTCCCACCATTGTTCATATTGCCTACGAAACCTTATGTGGCCCACATATTGAATTCAGAAGGGCAGAAAAACAGAAGCCCGTCCCAGGATTTTGACTGCAAAGTAAAGCATCTGTGTCATCTATTGCCATACCATTCAGCCGTCTGTGAATGAAACTGACTGGGAGACTGCAGAAACAACGTCTCGCTTTGGAAAAAACGGATTTAACCTGGAACGCACTCTGTCACATGATCTGATCCCGATGAGGCAGTTACTGATATACACCGTGATACTCACTGGAATCAGGATTTTAATGCCTTGAAGTAAGCACGCAGTTTAAAGGGCGGTTTCATACCTTCACCCCTGCATTGATAGGGGATCTGACACAAAGTCCATTACGCTTTCTGCGTGCTTATTCTGTCTTGCAGAAGGCTGTGTTCGAATACTGCGGCTCATCACCGTGGCGGCCGGTGGAAATTGATACACTGATATGACGACAGCGCCAATTCCGCTCCCTCAGCTTTTCCGCCGCATACGTGGCATACAGCACAACTGCCTGCTGCCTGTCTTCCCGCTGTGTGATGCGCTCGCCAAATGAAAGCGCATTCACCATCTGCTGCTTAAGCGGTGGTGCCTCTTCACGCGCCAGGCAGGACTCGCCGTTGAGTTCACGCGCGATCCGCTCGACAATAACGTCGAATATTTTCCGTATCATGCTGACGTCGCTGTCAGCCAGCTGCGGGGCGGTGGTCATGCCCTTGCCGGAGAACTCACGCCACACAACCGACCCCCCTCACAAATATCGGCTTTTCGATACCGCCGGTTTACCGCCGTGCGCCTTGCAACGTCCCCCCTTAATCACACTTTTCCTGGTACCGGAAAAGCGTGAAACAGGCCGGTCTTATTTCAGGCTCGTTTTCGCGTCGCCTTAACGGCGCGATCCGTCGCGCAACACGCGTGCCATTGCGCTGTCAGGCGCCATCTGGCCATTGTTCTTTTTCGCCGCGCCTTTAGCCCCTGTGCGGCCGGCAGAATCCTTGCCAGCACGGCCTCAGGAAAGCCGCCACTGAATACAGTCTTCCCGCTAATTTGTTATCCTGCGCCCGGTGACATGAATATTCGGATACACGGAATGCACCAGTAAAAACGATGACTGCTGGTCGCATTCCGAAACATGCCCGTCCCGATAAGCGTAAACTTTCCCGGATGGGCACTCAGCGCCAGCCTCTTCTTTATCTCCATCATTCATTCGCCTCAGCCATCTCGCGTGAATGCGGGGAAGAATAAAAGCAATAATTAAAAAAAAGTCTGAATGCTAAAGACCCTGTCGACACACCACGCTGTGCGAATAACGGTAAGTCAGTGTGTACGCGAAGCCCATCTGGAGATCGATGGCCTCGTATTTGCCGGTGCTGATATGTTCTTTCGACCAGACGACTGAGCCCGTGGAAAACGCTGAATAAGCGGTTATGTCACCCCACTCGTTCCACAGCGCGCCCGGGGCGCGGACCCGCGTAGCGACGGAATCGTTCAGCTGGGTCAGCTGCGCAGCAGCAGGCAGACTGTAGGCTGACTGCGATGTACAAAACGTATTTGCGTCGGGCCAGCGCAACTGGGTTTCATCGTTACTTATGTACCAGTCTTTAAGAGTGAAACTGTACCTGATGATGTTCCCCTGACCACTTGTCGGCGTACCCGTAATGGTCACCTTATTACCTGTGCCCGTACCAGTGAACTTAACCACCCCGTCTGTCACTGAGACCCAGCTGCTGGCGTCTGATGACCAGCTGTAGTCAGTCGCCTTCTTGCTGTCCTTCGGCACAATAGTAAACGTTGCACCAGTAAAGCCGGTGGTCGGGAATGTCCCCTCTTCGCTGGTTTGGGCAAAAATGTGAGTGTTGACCTGAGTATCGATGTAGGCGGGGGCCTCATCTCGCAGCGTAACGGCATACTTCCCAGACTGCGCGGCAGTATCCCACCCACTCAGCTTCAGCGAAGCCTGGTTGTCCGTGCTGACCGTCTTAGCCGTGTAGGTCACTGTGTACGTCCCGTCATTATTGTCTTTCCAGCTGCTGCCCGGTTTAAGGCGGGCGTTCGGCACCGTCACCGTTGACGTGCTCAGCAGTCCCGCGTCGCCCGTCAGCGCCGAGCCGCTTTTGTCCTTCAGGGTCACCGTGATAGCGATGTCGTCGCCTGAGACATAGGTGGTGGTGTCGGTTTTAATGGTGGAGGTCTTCTCATCCGGTGCGGTGTCCGTCAGGGTCACCGTCGCGCTCAGGCTTCCCATGGCCGTACTGTTGTATTCCGGTACGATGGTGTATTTGCCCGCAGTAGCCCCCTTCAGGGTTCCCGTGTACGTGCCTTTTGTGCTGCTTTCCGTGATCGTACTTATCGTGATGATACCGTTGGCCGGTGTATTACCGCTGCTGTCCTTCACCGTGAACGTCAGGCTGTCCGTAAGCCCGGTCAGGGCATTCCCCTGCGCGTCCTTCTCAACCAGCGTCAGCACGGAGGTCGCCACATTGTCGGCCGCAATCGTCTCCGGGGTCGCCGTAAATACAGACTGTCCCGCATCCGGCACTGTGCCGCTGATGGTCAATCCGGCCGGAGAGAGCGTGATGCCACTCACCGACGGCGTTAACGTCACCGTCTCATTATCCGTGCCGGCCGTCACGGTCACGGTGTAAACCCCGGCGGATTTTCGGGTCAGCGCCGAGAGCGTGGCGCTTTTTAGCGCGCTGTTTTTCAGGCTGATGTCTTTTATATCGAGGTCCACCACCTGATTATTTTCATCTTTCAGCGTCAGCGTCAGCTCCTGCGTACTCTTCCCGTCCGCCGGCAGCACGCTGCTCACCGGCGTGAAGGTGGAGGTCTGTTTATTCACCTCCGGGGCCAGCACTATCACCTGGGTGTCACTCCGGTCAGAGCGGTTGCCTTTCGTGTCCACCGCCACGCCGCTGACGGCGTAGGTGTTCACACCCTGCGCCGAAGACTGGTACACCGGGAGCACCACCGCGTAATCTGCGCCATTCTGTGCGATTTTACCGCCTGCCGCAGTCAGGGTGGAGGCGTCCCAGTCGATGCGGGACAGCCCGTACGTACTGGTCACGGAGACGCCCAGGGACTTCTGCTCCCCGGGGCGCCCCATCACCCGATCTGCCGTGTGCAGCCGGATGATCTCTTTCTTGCGATACTCCAGCACGATGTTGTTGTTGCGCTCCACCAGGTCATACCGGCTGCCAGCCAGTCTGCGCATCGCTGCCACCGCCTTCGGGTCCACCTGGGCACGCCACGGCACCCCGAGCTGGTAATTCATGTCCACCGTCAGCCGTCTGTCGCTTTTCCCAGACTGGCCCTGATGCTGCTCCGCCCCCAGGATAATCATCGGCACCGGCGTATAGTTAATTCCGGCCGTGATGGCGTGCGGGTTTTTCTGGCGGTTGTCCACCCCAAACAGGGCGACCTCTTTGCCATAGTACTGCTCATACATCAGCTTGCCGCCCAGCTGCGGCAGGGATGGCACCCAGACCTGCGCCCGGATATCCCAGCCGTTGGCCGGGCGTTCCTGGTAGTCGGCCTGGTCCGGGGAATCCTTCCAGCCCGTCAGGCGCAGGTAACCGTTGGCGCCCAGCTTCAGGAAATCACGCCAGTATTCCACCCCGGCGCCCGTACGTGCGTGATCCCGGGACAGGTCGTAATCCCCGAACAGGTTCCCGCCCAGCATATATGCGGGGGTGAAGTGGCGCCACCCGGCGCCGAGGCTGGTTTGGGTCCGGCCACCGGTGCGGTGCAGGCTATCGTGGGTGTAGACCAGCTCATCACCCAGGTCATACAGGGGTATCAGCAGGTCGAATTGCGAGTTCTTAAGGGATAAGTTTTTATCCGCATCCAGCTGCACGCGGGCGGTGCCAAAACGGCTCAGCCACTGCTGGATTTCACCGCCAGCAGCACCAGTAGCCATGCCGCGGGCCATGGAGGCGGCAGTATAGCTACTGGCGCTGCTGGCCAGGAAACTGCCGGTCTGTGAGGCATACCCGGCCACCTTCTGCGCCTTCTCATCGTCCTCTTCAGCGGAAACCGACCTGTCGGGAGGGGTGGTCACTGACGCGATTTTATTCTCCTTTGCCGTCATCAGCGGCACATCAACGTCATTCCCGACCTGCAGGCCGTTCAGGCCGCGTGCGAATGTGCGCCACTGATTGAGCTTGCGCAGCTGATCCAGGGTCAGGTGGTATTTTTTTGCAACAGAAGCGGCGGTCTCACCGGGACCCAGAGTGTAGGTCTGCGTGTGCTGCGCGGACAGTGGCGCAGGTTGCTGCAAAAAATGCTGTTCCGTGGTCATGGCCATCGCTGGAGTGAAGGCCATGACCAGGGCAACGGCCACCTGTACGGCGATGTTGAGCCAGATTAGACAGCGCAGCCCTGGTGTAAAAGTCGCGTCCGCGGTCGGATGCAAAGAGGGTGAACCTTTCATTTTTGTTATCCCGGTACCAAAAACACGAATGAATTAATCGGATACTCGCCGGGCAGGCACGGCAACAGACAGCCGTAGGCATATTGCACCACCCAAGGCCGGAGATGATTAATTCATGAAAGTAACGAGATTATACGGAGAAGATGAGTGATCGACAAAAATGATCCTTTGGCTTAATTTAATTAACCAAAACGATCAATGTGCGCGCATTGATCGTTCGCGCCGATCTATATTGCTTATTAATAAATAACAAAACATTAATATTCAATGAGTAATTATTTTTTTTGCAGCAAATCAAATAAAACAGAAACAGGTAATTACGCGCCATAAAAAACATTTAACACCGACTTAAAAGATTAATTTTACCCTTTCGTTTATGGGATGTTTAATATCAGGCCAATAATCAGGGGATATGCATCCTCTACGCCCCGCTAAACTGTTCTTCACCGTTAATAATGGCTGGAACCTGTTCCCCGAAAATTTCGGTGACAGCGTCAGCTCCTGGACCCTTCTCTGCATCGAGCGCATGCTCGCTTTCAGCGCCTGCGCCATGAGCGTTCGCCGCTACTGCTGCGCCTCGCCGGACTGTACCCCCTCCCGCTTCTTCTGCCAGAGCTGCAAGTCAAAAGCCTGCAGCTCATGCGGTATGCAAGCTACTGAACCGTGGATTACCGAATAGCAGCACATCACGGCCGACAGCGACTGGCAGCACATCATCCTGACTATGCCCATCTGCTTTTACCGTTATTCAACGACAACTGGCCGCTGCTCAACGCGCTGCTCCGGGCCGCCACCCGAGCGATACTTCGCCTGCTCGCAAACAGGGTATCGAGGTCAACATTGTCTGCGTTCCGCACATTTATGGCCGTCAGCTCAATCAGCATCCGTATGTTCATGTCTCGGTCAGCCGCGGCGGGCCCGACATTAAACATCGCATCTGGCGTGCACTGTTCTTTAAAAAAGGCGATGGCTAGAAATCTGGCGAGGAGTCGTCATCCTGCTGTTGCGTCACCGCTATGAGATGAAAAACCCCGGCCGTCTGCCGGGGCGGGAGCATATTCACGATGAGTGTTTTTGGCGGTGTTATCTGAAGGCCCAGTATGGTCGTTATTTAAAACGTCCGCCGGTGTTTGCATAAAACTGCGGCATTACAGCAGTGGTGGCGAGATGCCTCTCTATTACGATCGTTGAACACATCAGCACCTGCAACAGACGTTAACGCCAGAGGAGATGATCAGGCGCGATATCAGTCCTGTCCCGGCAAACACAACTTCAGGGCAGGTTTCTAAAACCAGTAACATTTGTAACTCTGCCATTTTCTCATGTTTTTTTTATCCACGTTATTCACAGGCCAGATCCAATTGGTCGATCCTCAATAGATCAAACTGAGATCCCTAACAGATCCCAGCAGTGCCTGAAGCCTTGCGACACAAGGTGTGAAAGGGGGTTGATAACCACTGTAGCGAGTAAAATAACCACTATAGGAAGCATAACAACCACTATAGCGAGAAATTTAACCGCGCTGGCGAGTAGTCAATAACCACTGTAGCGAGTAAAGACCCTTTTATCGTGTGCATAACCTTGATGAGGCTCAGTTATTGAAAATTTACTGACTGTATGCCATGAAGCAGGGCGATGAAGGGGGAGGGTAAGGCCGTTAATTGGCTCCGTTTTATCAAGTTATCCACTGAATAGATCTAATAACAGATCCTCATAAGATCTATATAAGTTCCAAAGAGATCCCTCCACAGTCTCAGGCCCTGATATGACTGGCTTAGGGGATGATCAGTAACCACTGTAGCGAGTAAAGTAACCACTGTATCGAGAGAAATAACCACTGTGGTAAGTAGATTAACCGCTGTAGCGAGTGTTAGTATCCACTGTATCGAGTAAAAGCGGCTTTCGCCTGTTCACATCACGGATCTTCCTAATGCAAAGAAAAGAACCAGATATCATGAACATAGCTGATGCATTTAGCGAAACAGACAAACGTACAGGTGAAGTTGTTACTCTTACGCCCAACAGTAACAACACCGTGCAGCCGGTGGCGTTGATGCGACTCGGCTTATTTGTTCCGACGCTTAAATCCACAGCGCGCAGTCAGAAAAACCAGATGAATGCCATGGATGTGACGCAGGATCTTAAACAGTTATCTCTGGTCAGGTCTGAAGGCTATGACAACATTAAGATTCTGGGTGCCCGTCTGGATATGGATAATGATTTTAAAACCTGGGTAGGGATCATTCGTGCATTTGCGACGCATGAGTGTCTGGGAGACACTGTAACGCTCTCTTTTGTAGAATTTGCAAAACTGTGTGGGATACCCTCTGTACGGCTCTCCTCGAAGCTCAGGAGCCGTCTGGATGCTTCACTGACCCGTATTGCCTCCAATACCCTGACGTTTACCAGCAAGGGGGGAGAGAACTACACTACGCATCTGGTGCAGTCTGCTAAATACAGCATTAAGAAGGACACGGTAACGCTGCAGGCCGATCCTAAGATCTTTGAGTTGTATCAGTTCGACAGAAAGGTGCTACTGCAGCTTAAAGCCATTAATGAGCTGGCACGCAAAGAGTCCGCTCAGGCACTCTACACCTTCATCGAAAGCCTTCCGCCGAAGCCTGCACCGATATCTATGGCTCGTCTGCGTGCAAGACTTAACCTGACATCGCGTGTGATCACCCAGAATGCCACCGTCAGAAAGGCCATGGAGCAATTAAAAGAGATTGGCTATCTGGACTACACCGAAACCCGTCGCGGCTCATCTGTCTACTTCTGGGTCCATTACCGCCATCCTAAGCTGCGCCCTGCCGAACTGCCGCTCAGTAAATCAGGCCTGATCGATGATGAGCTGGATGAGTTTGACGATCTTGATATCGATTCCAGCGTCATTGACGTCAGCCTGCCTGAACCGCTGATTGAAGAGGAGAGCAGTGAGCTGGTGATGGTTTCGCGTGAGGAAAAAGAGTTACTGAACAAAATCAGGAAGCAGAAGAAGCAGTGAGATGCTTTCCACAAACGCACTCCTCCGCTTTCACCCTTTTATCGGGCTATCCGGGCTGAAAGGCGGTAACCACTATAGCGAGTAACACTTCTCACTATAGTGGTTACCGCCTTTCAGGAATGTGCGAAAGTCCTGTCTGAATACGATTGATCGTAATAGTAATCTTTCCCCATTTGGCCGAGGCAAGAACAGAGACCGGTGCGGTATTTACTCTCTATAGTGGTTAGTCTCTGCCTGAAAGCCTGTCTTTGAAAACGTAAATGATAGAAAGAGATCCTGGCTTCACTCGCTATAGTGGTTATCTCACCTAATCCGGGCACTGAAAGTGCGTTAGCGTAAAGTCCTTCCGCGGAGGCTGCAGGAAAATCGGTGTTTTTACTTTACTCGCTATAGTGGTTATCTCGTTCAGAAGCGCGGTTAATCGTCTCCTTTTCTTCCACCCAGCGTAAAGCAGCACACGCTACAGTGGTTATCAGGTTATTTTATGGCTAAAGCGGTCAGTTAATGATCAGCTATCAACGTTCAGGAAAGAAATATTCTCGCTACAGTGGTCGTTAATTGGGAGCGGAAAGGTAGAGCTTACTCGCCATAGTGGTTGTTATTGGCTCGGGCCTGTGATCTCTACGGTGGTCATCCTTAATTAAGTGAGTACTTGCTATCATTTTATCCCATGACAGTAAAGGCGTTATCGTTAACGGGAAAAATGAACATGCCGATAGGCTGTTACTCGCTACAGCCGTTTAGCGATGTACTTTGCTTCAGGGTTTTAGCTATGGCACTTCATTTCATTCTACAGAGTGTATCTGCAAGGCCCTATATGAAGCGGTTTATACAATCAAGGGGCAGCGTTCATTGTTGAGAAGGGGCTCAGATACTTTACTCGCTACAGTGGTTATGGCAGAGGGAACCGTGGCCTGAATGCCTGATTACAGTGGGGATGCGCTTCAGCGCATTGAGAGAGAAGGCTTGATGCCCTATTTAACTATTCCGCTACTCGCTACAGTGGTTTCCGAAAACCATAAATAATGGCACTTTACTCGCTACAGTGGATATATGGTGAAGTTTGACACTAAAAACCAGGGATCTGCCCCCCCTGATTTGCTCTCTAAGTGAGTTAACAGGTAACTTTACTCGCTACAGTGGTTACCAGAAAGAGCTTAGCCATACTCTGTGTAACCAGAACAGGTTGGATGGGGATGGCGGGCGAGGGGGGGGGGATGGAG